>Ga0247807_10000185_pt1 | contig 43282 bp, 54 predicted proteins | sample UWRJL074202C1_FD_179931 | JGI IMG/M metagenome (GOLD analysis project Ga0247807, IMG submission 179931) | Plant litter microbial communities from Arlington Agricultural Research Station in Wisconsin, United States - UWRJ-L074-202C-1 | ecosystem: Environmental > Terrestrial > Plant litter >...
TTCTTTGATTTCCGTGACATGACAGGACTAATCCAAGGAGTAGTTCTTCCAAACCAAGCTGAAGTAATTGAGATCGCAAAAACTACCCGTCCAGAAAGTGTGGTAGAAGTAACAGGTATCGTGAACAAGCGTCCAGAACGTAACGTTGTGGCGGATAAGGTAAATGGTGATATTGAACTTGAGATCACTGGTATCACAATTTTGAACCATGCAGAACCTCTTCCATTTGAAATCAACGTCGATACTAAGGAAGTAAATGAAGAAGTTCGTCTTCGTCATCGATACCTTGATCTTCGTAGCGCTCGTATGCAAGCTAACTTGCGTGCTCGTGATCGAGTGATCAACTACATTCGTACATTTCTTCATGATGAAAAATTTATTGAAGTAGAAACACCAATGCTCACCAAGAGTACACCAGAAGGTTCACGTGACTATATCGTGCCCGCACGCCTCTATCCTGGGACATTCTACGCACTTCCGCAGTCCCCTCAGCAGTACAAACAACTCTTGATGACTGCTGGAGTTGAGCGATACTTCCAGATCGCTCGTTGTATGCGCGACGAAGATTCTCGTGGCGACAGACAACCAGAATTCACTCAGCTCGATATGGAAATGAGTTTCGTTGATCGAGATGATGTTATGGCAGTGAACGAAGCGTTGCTTATTAAAATGGTGACAGAACTTTATCCTGAAAAGCGTATCCAAACGATTCCATTTCCTCGCATTACCTACAAAGAAGCGATGGAGAAGTATGGTAACGACCGACCAGATATTCGTGAAGACAAAGAAGATCTTAACCTTCTCGCATTTGCTTGGGTAGTAGATTTCCCATTCTTCGAATCAACTGAAACTAGTGATGACCCTATGGCAAAGGGTGCATGGACATACAGTCACAACCCATTTTCTCGCCCAGTTGCAGAGCACATGGACAACCTTATGTCCAAGAGTGATATCAAAGATATTCTGACGACTCAGTACGATATTATCCTCAACGGTTTTGAAATTGGTGGTGGATCAATCCGTAACCATGATTACAATGCGCTCGCAAAAGTATTTGAAATCCTCGGTCATGATGAAGAAACTATCCAAAGTCAGTTCGGACACATGCTTCAAGCATTCAAACTCGGTACACCTCCACATGGCGGTATTGCATGGGGACTTGATCGATTCATGATGCTCATGCAAAATGAGCCAAACATTCGTGAAGTCATTCCTTTCCCGAAAACAGGCGAGGGAAGAGACCCAATGATGGAATCTCCTGCGACTGTTTCAGAAAAACAACTCGACGAACTCCATATCGTTCTCAAGAAACCAAAAGCGTAACACTACAAAAGAACCCGTTTGGGTTCTTTTGGTTTAAAAGATATACTTAGCAACATAAATGGAAACCGACGTTGCATTTAAAGTTAAACACGAGACTTTTGAAGGGCCGATTGAGGTGCTTTTAGAGTTGATTGAGAAACGAAAGCTGTTCGTGAATGATGTTTCTTTGGCGTCTGTTACAGAAGACTTCATTAATTACATGCAGACTCGCGGGATGCATCCAGATGAGACAGCGAACTTCTTGGCAGTTGCAGCAACGCTCATTCTCATTAAAGCTCGATCACTGTTGCCGAATATTTCTCTTACAGTGGAGGAAACAGAATCAATCACTGATCTTGAGCGCCGCGTAGCGTTGTATCAAATTATTAGTCATGTTGCAGCGGACCTCGCTAAGCAATACGGTAAGAAAGTTTCATTTGAAGGGGTACGCCGTATGACCGGAGTCGTATTTGCTCCTGATCCAAAGCTTCAGCTTATTGATCTTGCAGGATTAATTGGAGAGGCGGCAAAACGTGCACCAGTAGAAGCGCCAAAGAAACCAGAAGCACGAGTGTATAAAACTATTTCTATTAGTGAAGTACTTTCAACACTTACTGAGCGTATCGAACACGCCCTGCAATACGTTGCAGGAGCAGTATCGTTCAATAGTGTGCGAGTGAAGTCACCTGACGAGGACGATAGAAGTCAAAAAGTGTATACGATCGTCTCATTTCTTGGTATGCTTGAGCTCGTACGAAGAGGATTTCTTGCCGCTGAGCAACATGAGCTCTTTAGTGACATTTCTCTTGAAAAACAGTCCGAGAAACCTCTCGAGGACATCGAACCTCTAACAGAAGACACACTATAATATGACTACAGGCGCACAAACAATCCAAGCACTACTCTTTGCTACTGCAGATGCGTATTCTGTAGCTAATCTCGCAGGATTACTGAACGTTTCTGCGGAACAAGTAGAGGCAGATGTTGAGAGTTTGAAAGAAGGTCTTGAAGGGCAGGGAATAATGCTTGTTCGCGAAGGAAATTCTATTACCTTAGCCACTCGACCAGAACACGGGGCACTACTTGAAACTATTCGTCGTGACGAACTCCAAAAAGATCTTTCAAAAGCGAGCTCTGAAACACTCGCTATCGTGGTCTATCGTCCTGGCGTTACTAAAGCTGAAATAGAGCTCATCCGTGGAGTGAATGCATCGTATTCACTTCGCGCATTACAAATGAGAGGCCTTATTGAAACAAAAGGTATTGGACGAGCAATTACATACCATCCAACACTTGCTCTCTTAGAACATTTTGGTGCACAAAGTACTGAAGCGCTTCCTGCATTTACTGAAACAAAAGAAAAAATTGAAAGATTACTCGCCAACACTCAATCAGAATAATTTATAGCAATATGTTAAACGTCATCAAAATTTTTCTTCCAACCGCACTCGCATTTATCATTGGTATTGCGATTACACCGCGCCTTACTGCTTTCATGTACAAAAGAAAACTCTGGAAGAAGAGCGATCGTTCAACTCACGCTACTATTACAAATACTGATTTTGCAAAAGTTCACAATGCAACAGAAGAACTTTCAACTCCACGAGTAGGGGGAATTATTATCTGGTTCTCTGTAGGGCTCTCTATCACGCTTATGTGGCTTATCTCAAAGTTTGTACCATCAGACTTATCAGAGAAACTCGATTTCTTTAGTAAGAGCCAGACATTGGTACCATTGGCCAGTTTGTTGCTCGGGAGCTTATTAGGTCTTGTTGATGACATTCTTCAAATCAAAGGAACTAATGACACATCAACCGGTGTGGACAGAGATATCCGTTTTCGTTATTTCAAGATAGGTCTTATCGTTCTTGCAGGACTAGTGATTGGAGGATGGTTCTTCAGTAAGCTTGGTGTGATGAGCATTGCTGTACCGTTTAGTGCAACCCCGCTCTTTCTCGGAATATTCTTTATTCCATTTTTCATATTCATTATGATCGCAGTGTTCTCAGGTGGAGTAATCGATGGGCTTGACGGGCTTGCAGGTGGAGTGCTGGCTATTATCTTTGCTTCGTACGCAATCATTGCTTTTGGGCAAAATCAAATCGATATCGCTGCGCTGTGTGGGGTGATTTCAGGAGGGATCCTTGCATTCCTGTGGTTCAATATTCCGCCCGCACGATTCTATATGGGAGAAACAGGGATGATGGGTCTTCTTGTTGTGCTTACTGTTATCGCATTCCTTACTGACACGGTATTACTTCTTCCGATCATTGCACTTCCTCTTGCGGTAAGTAGCGCTTCATCATTTTTACAAATCATTAGTTATAAGTATTTCGGGAAACGCCGTATTTTAAAAATCGCTCCACTCCATCATCACTTTCGCGCTCTTGGATGGTCTCGCGAGAAAGTCGTTATGCGCTACTGGGTAGTATCAGTTATCAGTGCTCTTGTTGGAGTGACTATTGCATTAATCAGTAAATAAATGGCAAAGATTGTAAAACCGCAGGCGTTTGATAAGTACTTTTTTATTATTGTCGTTATTATTACCGTCATTGGTCTTTTTGCATTCATTTCGGCATCGCTTGGAGTACTTGCCCGTAATCAAGACAAGTTCTACGGAGTGCTGTTTAACCAAATTGTTCTGGGATTCATTGGAGGTCTCAGTGCACTCTGGGCAACTACGCATATTCCGTACCATTTCTGGAGACGTAATGCATTTTTTATTTTTCTCGGAACATTACTATTAACTCTCGCGGTGTTTCTTCCGGGGCTTGGATTTTCTCACGGAGGAGCACGACGATGGATTTCAATTGGACCGGTCTCATTTCAACCAGCCGAACTTCTGAAGATTGGCTTCGTCATTTATTTTGCCGCGTGGCTTGCTTGGACTCGCAAGAAGCAAGAAGAATTTAAATACAAAGTTGCACCACTCATTATCATGCTTGGTATTGTAGCGGCAACATTACTTAGTCAGCCAGACACGAAAAGTCTTATTCTTATTACGGCCGCAGCCTGCGGAATGCTCTTTGTCAGCGGAGTATCATGGAAGAAGATCATCGGTATCATCGGAGCGGGACTTGTGTGTATTGCAGTGCTTGCAGTTACTCGTCCGTATGTGATGGCGCGCGTAAAGACATTCTTAAATCCAAGTACTGATTCTCGTGGATCGTCATATCAACTGCAACAGGGTCTCATTGCGATCGGTAGTGGCGGCGTATTTGGCCGGGGATTAGGGCAAAGTGTGCAAAAATTCAACTATCTTCCGGAACCACAAGGAGACTCAATCTTTGCCGTGATAGGGGAAGAGTTTGGATTTATTGGAAGTACTATTCTTGTAGTTCTCTATGTATTCCTTGCCATGCGCGGATTCAAAATTGCTGCTCAGGCATCAGACAGTTTTGGACAATATGTTGTCATAGGCTTAGTGACATTACTCACGGCACAATCGTTCCTCAACATTCTTTCTCTGGTTGGACTCTTTCCATTAACAGGGGTGCCACTGGTATTTGTCTCGCACGGCGGAACGTCGCTCTTCATCGCGCTGGCTGCGGCAGGAATCATTTTGAACGTTTCTCGATATCCGAAAAAGGTAGTAAACTAGGGTACATATGAAAATCCTACTTACTGGAGGGGGAACTGGAGGTCACTTCTATCCACTCATTGCTATTGCCGAAGAACTTAATCGTATTAGTGACGAAGAACGCTTGGTACACATGAAGCTCTATTACATGGCGGATACTCCCTATGATACTAAGGCTCTCGAAGAACAGTTTATTACTTATATTCCTGTCACCGCTGGTAAGCTCCGAGTATATTTCTCATTTCAAAACTTTATTGATCTTTTTAAGACATTCTTTGGAACTATTGGTGCAATCTTCAAAGTATTTAGCCTTTATCCAGACGTAGTGATTAGCAAAGGCGGCTATGCAGCATTTCCTGTGCTTGTTGCAGCTCGATTGCTCCGTATTCCTGTTATCATTCATGAATCAGACACTGTACCAGGTCGCGTAAGTAAGTGGTCAGGGACATTTGCTCGTCGTATAGCGCTTTCATATCCAGAAGCTGCTGTATTTTTTCCTCCAACAAGAGTCTCAGTGACTGGGCAACCTGTTCGAAAAAGTATTGCGTACACCGTACGAGAAGGTGCAAAAGAATTCTTTGATCTTGACCCTACTTTACCAACAGTAGGAATTATTGGAGGATCTTCTGGTGCCAAAGCAATCAACGATGTTATCACAGCAATTTTGCCGCAGCTTCTTGAAAATTTTCAGGTTATTCATCAAACAGGAACAAAGACTTTTGAAGAAACAAGAACTGATGCAACGGTACTCCTTGGTGATAATGTAAAACGTTCTCGATATAAAATCTTTCCGTTTCTTAATGATCTTCAGACAAAAATGTTTGGCGGAGCATCTGATATTATTATTACTCGTGCCGGATCAGGATTATTTGAGATCGCTGCGTGGGGTAAGCCTGCAATCGTTATTCCGATTCCTGCATCAAACTCCCATGGTGACCATCAGCGCAAAAATGCGTACCATATGGCTCGCACGGGTGCATGCGTGGTAATCGAACAAGGAAGCCTTACTGGCAGTGTCCTCATGAACGAAATTCATCTTATTTTGGATCACCAAGACCGATACGATGTGATGGTAAGCCACGCCAAAAACTTCTACAAACCCGAAGCATCTCGCATGATCGCCACTGAAGCTATAGAAATAGCTCTAGAACACGAACGATAAATTTAAAAATTCACAATATGAATACACCAAAAACAATCTTTAGCCTCCTTGGAGCATACAAAAAACTGGTCGTACTACTCGTACTCTTTACATTACTTAGTAACGGTATCGCACTCATCATTCCACAACTTATTTCAAAAGGGATCGACAACTATGGAGCAGGCGTCCTCAATGTGCATAGTCTTGTACTGCAATTTTCTATTGTTATGCTCGCTATTCTCATTTTTACGTATCTCCAAAACATTGTTCAGGTATATGCTTCAGAACGTGTTGCAAAGGATATTCGTCAAAATGTTGTAACTTCTTTGTCTAAGCAAAGTTTTGACACAGTGCAAACACTTACTCCGGGTCGACTCCTCACAACCATCACGAGTGACAGTGATGCGGTAAAAGTTGCGATTGCTCAAGCGATTCCACAAATGATTGCGTCGATCGTACTTATTATAGGAGCGGCAATACTGTTGCTCAGTATTAATTGGAAACTCGCACTAGTAGTACTCGCTATTATTCCTATTATTGGAATTGTTTTTGGAAGTGTATTAAAGAGCATTCAACCACTGTTTCTTCTTACACAGCAAATCATTGATAAACTTAATAAAGTTATTAATGAAAGTATCGTGGGTTCTGCGTTAATTCGAGTATTGAATACTGGTAAAAATGAACAAGAAAAATTTGATGAGGTGAATAGTACTGCTCGAGATAACGGACTTAAAATTCTTTCTTACTTTGCAGTATTGATTCCAGTGATCACCTTTATCGCAAGCTTAGCGTCTCTCGCTATATTGTTGCTTGGTGGTAAGTATGTGATTGGAGGAAGCATGACGCTCGGTGAATTCACTGCATTTAATACCTATATCGGCATTCTTATTTTCCCCATTATTATTATCGGATTTGTAGGGAGCATGATCGCACAATCAGGTGCATCATATGCCCGCGTTGTAGAAGTACTTGATACACCTCGAGTAGATCCCACAGGAACAGATACTAGTTCCTTAACGGGGGCAGTTACTGTGCAACATGTTTCTATGCAGTATGGCGAAAAGTCAGCACTAAAAGATATTTCTCTTACCATTACTCCTGGACAAAAGGTAGCGATCATTGGTCCTACAGCAGCAGGGAAAACTCAGCTCTTGTACCTTCTAACAGCACTTACTACACCAACGAGCGGAACAATTTTATATGACGACAAAGCTATTTCAGAATATGATCAAGGAGCACTTCATAATCAAATAGGGTTAGTATTCCAAGACAGTGTGTTATTCAATACTACACTACGAGAAAATATCGCGTTCAATAAAGAAAAAGCAAATGAAGCATTTTCAAAAGCAGTCGAAACTGCTGAGCTCAATGATTTTATCGACTCACTCCCGGACGGGCTTGATACTATTGTTTCAGAGCGAGGAACAAGCCTTTCTGGCGGACAAAAGCAGCGCATCATGCTTGCCCGCGCGCTTGCTATCAATCCAAAAATTCTTCTCCTGGACGACTTTACTGCCCGAGTGGACTCTGCAACAGAAGAGCGCATTCTCAAAAATGTTCACAACAATTATCCTGATATTACCCTTATCTCTGTCACACAAAAAATCGGACCAATTGAAGACTATGATCTTATTGTCTTATTGATGGAAGGAGAACTTATTGCACAAGGTACTCACAAGGAATTACTTGCTACAACACCCGAGTACGTACAAATTTATAACTCACAACGTAGTACTAACGAATATGAATTACACGCTTAATACCGACAACAAAACAAAAACTTCTATTGGCAAAGCATTAAAGACGCTTTATTCATTAGTAGCAAATGAGAATCGCAACTTAGTAATTGCGGGTGTGGCAATGGTCGCTAGTACTGCATTTAATCTTGCTGTGCCATTTCTCATTGGACGAGCAGTAGATCAGTACATTGTTCCTGGAAACTTTAGAGGGGTACTAGGAACTGCTGCAGTGCTTTTCGGGGTGTTTATTGCTGCATTTGTAGCAGCATATTTGCAAACTGAAGTCATGGGGCGCGTAGCACAGCGCATGCTCTACAAGCTCCGGGGGTCAATCTTTAACAAACTCCAAGAACTTCCGATCTCATTTTTTAATCAAAACAAAACAGGAGATTTAATCTCACGTATCAACAACGATACGAACAAGATCAACCAGTTCTTCTCTCAGTCACTCATTCAGCTTGTCTCGAGTATTTTCTTGATGATTGGCGTAGCGGTATTTGTGCTCTCAATGAACCTGGAACTTGGTATTGTCGCACTTGCTCCTGCGCTACTACTGCTTATCATTACTCAAATCGTTTCGCCATGGATCAAGCGCAAGAATGCACGCTCTCTCAAAGAAACAGGGAAACTCAGTGCCGAAGTTCAAGAAAGTATCGACAACTTCAAAGTAACAGTCGCATTTAATCGTCGTGACTACTTTAGAGAGAACTTCAAAACAGCAAATGAAAATAATTTCACGACTGCAGTGAGTGCTGGTCTTGCTAATGGTATTTTCCCGCCAATTTATGGACTCTTTGCTCATATCGCTCAGCTTGCTGTGTTGGTATACGGTATTATCCTCATTGATGCAGGCACTATTACTATCGGTGTATTGATCGCGTTCATGGCATACCTTCTTCGTTTTTATGATCCACTTCGACAGATTGCGGCTATTTGGGCATCATTTCAAGTTGCGCTTGCAGGATGGGATCGTATTAATGCAATTCTCGTACTTTCTAGTGATATGCAAGTATTAGACTCAACAGAAACTTCTTCTGCGTCTACATTAATGCAATTCAATGATGTGTCATTCACGTATCCTGAAGGCAAGAAAGTGCTCGATAATGTTTCGTTCACTCTTGAAGCGGGGAAGATCTACGCCCTTGTTGGTCCAACTGGCGGTGGGAAGACAACAACAGCATCACTATTGTCACGGCTCTTTGACCCTACAGAAGGAACAATACTACTCAATGGAAAAGACATCCGTACCTATACGCCCGCCGAGCGGTCACAGGATATTGGATTCCTTCTTCAAGAACCTTTTCTCTTTGGTGGAACAGTGGGAGAAAATATTTTCTACGGGACTACAGATACCTATGATAAAGAAGTTGCAGAAAAGATGATTATAGAAGCAGGTCTTAAGAATCTTGTAGAAAAGTTTGAACAAGGACTTGATACAGTGGTAGGCGGTAGTGGAGAGACTATGAGTCTCGGTCAACGCCAAATGATTGCCTTCATGCGTGCAGTCATTCGCAAACCAAAGCTCCTTATTCTTGATGAAGCTACGGCCAATATTGATACGGTGACAGAACAACTCCTTGAAGATATTCTCACCAAGCTTCCGAAAGAAACTACTCTTGTGATCATTGCACACCGTCTGAATACTATCGAACGAGCTGATGAAATATTCTTCGTCAATGGTGGAACTATCACTCCTGCTGGCTCAATGGAACACGCTGTAGAGATGATCATGGGACAAAAACGTACGAGTTAGACTTGCCTCGACATCTTAGGTGGGTATAATAAAAATATGAATAAAAAAACTGCAATCTTATCCCTTATAAGTATCGCTATTTTATTTGGACTTATGGCGTACGGCAGTATGCAAATGAAAAAGCCGCCAACAGTGACTGAGCCATATCCAACTGTCCCAGAAACTATTGTCGTAGAAGATCAACCCGTCACTCCAACATCGAGTCGTCCAGATATAACACAACCTCCCGCAATAGAAGATGAAGAAGGAATGGTGGCATGTACTATGGAAGCCAAGATGTGCCCTGACGGAACCTATGTCGGACGTACCGGCCCTCGTTGCGAATTCGCCCCTTGTCCTGGAAATTAATGTGATAAATAAAAAACCTCTTACTAAATGTAAGAGGTTTTTTATTATCTCGATAGTACTCCGCGTTTTTTGGAGTACATGTACGTAAACGAGGCTCCGAAGAAGAACACTTGCGAAGAGTAATAGATCCAGATAAGTATCGCCACAAGCGATCCTGCGGCCCCATAGACGTTGGTATGAGCAAAGCTTGAGATGTAGTACCCAATAATCAAACGACCGATAAGAAACAAAGTAGAAGTTACCACTCCACCGATTAGAAGTTCTCGCGCCGGAAGCGATCGATCGGGAAGTATCTTATAAATCAGCGCAAAAAATATGGTACCGAGCACAAAGAGTGCAATAGGCTCAACAAATCGAATAGTTTCTCCTAAACCGCTGAGCTGATCAGAAAATAACGAGAGTGACACACTAATCGCCACAAAGAACAAAAAGAGGATGGCAATAATAGGAAGCATTGAAAATGCAGGAAGCTTCTTACTTATCATAATGCGAAGTGATTTCCAGAATGAATCTTTTTTTGAAGATCGTTCAGTCTTTGTCTCCCATAATTCATCAAGAGAACTATCAAGTACAGACATCAAACTAAACACACCGAACAAAATTGTGGCGATGCTTAATATGGTACCGATAGTTCCGAGCGATTGACTGGTAGTGCTCGTAATAAGAGACTCAATAAATTCACCAGCTCCTCCACCAATGAAACGCTCGGCCTCTGCAATGACACTTTGTTCTACCAAATGTGGTCCGAATATAGAACCAACAAGTGCAATCATAAGAATACCGAGCGGTGCAATCGAGAACACTGCATAATAGGAGAGCGCTGCGCCCATGCGGGCACCTCGATGATTCTGAAAATGACGTGCCGCAGACTTAAACACAGTAAAGAATTTTTTCATACGTGCCTCTATAATACCGCATTCTGAAAATTTTTTATACCTGCTCAGCTATTCTGTAGCCTCGTCCAGGAATAGTATGAATAATAACTTTCGCAACACTTCCTAGTTTTTTACGAAGATTAAAAATGTGTGCTTCAATAGTATTTGAAAAGGGGTCTACTTCTGTATTCCATACATGTTCCATAATCATCCCTCGCGATACTACCGTCTCCATATTACGTACCAAATACTGAAGGAGGGTAAATTCCTTGCGGGTTAAATAAACATCCTTACTACCAATAAGAACTTTATGAGTACTGTTATCAATAGTGAGTCTTCCGACAGTACGAACGTCTGATGCAATAACGCGAGGACGACGAAGAAGGGCATTGATTCGAGCTTTCACTTCTTTTAATAAAAATGGTTTCGTCAGATAATCATCTGCACCAAGCTCAAGAAGCTTAATTTTTTCATTTGTATTACTTAACGCAGAAAGAATCAGAATCGGTACCATATTGCCGAAACTACGGATTTCTTTACAAACAACAGATCCGTCTTTGTCCGGGAGCATGTTGTCGAGAACAATAGCATCGTACTCATTGGTTCGAGCAAGGAAGGAGGCCTTTTCACCAGTTCCGGTCGTATCAACCACGAAGAATTCATCTTCTAAATATTTTACGAGTGTTGTTCGTATCATATCGTTATCTTCCACGACCAGTATTCTCATATAGGATGACAATAGTATAAAGGGAGAAGGGAACTAGTCAAAAGTGCAATTTGGGGAAAGGATTTCATAAGTATTTTATCTATAGAAAAACTTGCTATTTTTTAATAAATATGGTGTAATGAAGGTATTGTAATCCTACACCTGTTTTAGTCGTCAGGTTTTATAGGTCCACATATTATAGGAACTTAACCATATATTTATTATGACCGAATCATCAACAGATCGAACATTATTTACACTCTTCATTGTTATCGCAATACTCGCTATTATCGTGTACTTTACTCGTGGATTTGCAACAGGACTCGTACGTCCTGTAACGTACAATACCTATCGTACAGTAGCTCCAGCGAGTGCAGGGACTGTTGTTCGTGCAGTTTCTCCTGTATCAAGCAGTCGTTCTCGTACATACTATTCTTCTAATAGTTCTAGTACCTATACCAACACTATCCCGGGAAATACTTCAACTACAACATACTACGAGAACTACTAGTAGACACGTTCTACAAAAAATGTTGTTTCGATAAAAAGGTAGGGTAATAACTTGCATGTGAACGATCGTTCACATATACTCTTTGAAGGTCGTCGATTAGTAGTAGACCGATTAATACAAAGATAAAAGTTATGACTCGTACACAATATACAAAAGCTATCGAACTTCAAATTGCTCGTTTAAACGAACGCATTGATTCAAAAATTCTTCGTGGAGAAGAATATAAAGAAGAGTCACGTAAACATAAAATGCTCTTACAAAAGATTCGCACTCAAAGTACTCCGTCAATCTTCAGTCGATTATTACTCGCATTTCACTAATTGATTTTTATGAGAAACACTACTCCATTCCAACAACTCATTAGCTCTGAAATAGAACGTATTCGCACCGTTGTTACTCCTAAAGTAGCAGTGCCCTATGCATACCCATCCTTTGCGACCTATTCAAACCGATATACAATAGGAAGTATGCAAACACGCAATAAGACCCGCAAAGGTTTCTTAGCTCGCGTACTTGGCAACTAACATATGGATACTGACTACAAAGCAAAACTCATACAGTTCTACCAGTCTAAAAAGCGAATGCCGTCATATACAGAAATGATGGTGCTTTTTGGTTTCAAATCTAAAAACGCAGTGTATCGCGTAGTAACGAAACTCATTACTGCGGGAATCGTTGCGAAGGATAAACTCGGACATCTTATCCCGAGCGGGAGCTTTGATGAACTTCCCATGGCGGGTCTCGTAAAAGCAGGTCTTCCAGCCCCAGGAGAGGCCTTGGGTGACACCATGAACATCGAAGACTATCTCGTTCGCAAGCGTGACAAAACCTACCTGCTTGAGGTAGACGGAGACTCTATGATTGATGCACACATTGCAGATGGAGACGTGGTTGTTGCGGAACGTACAGAACAAGCTAAAGACGGAGACATTGTGATCGCTCAAGTTGATGGAGAGTTCACCATGAAATATTTTAAAAAGAAAGGGGACAAGGTTTGGCTTGAACCAGCCAACAAGAACTTCAAACCTATTTATCCTGAGTTTGAGTTACAAGTCGTTGCAGTCATTCGTGGTGTGATGCGTAAATATTAAAACCGTTAAACGAATTTTCGTTTAACGGTTATTTTAATCTTTCTTCTTCAGTATTATTAAATAATAAACTGAAGTTTTTGTTTTAAGTACAAAATTGCCTTTGTTTTTTCGAGAAAATATCCGGACAATATCATCACCGATAGAGGAATTTCTTCCAGGGATATAAATCTTTTTATTTTCTGTAGTAATTAGCCTACTCAAGGTAAGCAAAAAAGTTGTCCCTACGGTGATTTTTCTCTTCTGATTCTTATTTTTTATTGTATACAGCTTTCTTAATAAAAAACCGTCTCCAACAGCAAGATCAAATGTTGGTGGCACTTCCATTTTTCCCATTATGCAACGCTCAAAAAATAGCGTTAGCTTAAAACATATTTTCTTTATCATAGTTACAAATTTTCCTAGTTATAGCATAAAACAACAAAACGGCAATTACTGCCGTTTTGTTTCTTGAGAGCCTATAAACAAATTATTGATTTGAATTGAATGTGTTATCAATAGTGTTCTTTACCTTCTTTACGAAGAGACCACCAGCGATAAGCGTGATAACAAAGAGTGCAAGGAACACAAAGAAGAGAATCTTTGCTATTCCGATAGCAGCACCTGCAACATTACCGAAACCAAAAAGGGCAGCGATAAGGGCAATGATCAAGAAAATTAAACTCCATCGTAGCATAAGCGTTTTAGTAAATAACTTGTAAAGTTTGGCTCGAAAGGCCTGTAATAATTATACACCTTCCTCAAGTGTTTCAATAGGTTGCACTCGAGCAGCGTCTTTCTTAGTAATCTTTGTCTGAGGGCTACCAGAGTATTCAACGCGACTCGCATTGTAGGCATCCACAACAAGAATAGTGTCAGCATTTATCTCTACTCGTGAAGCATCACGTGCAGTTACTCGAGCACTTTTTACAACCAGTGATACTCCTTCAAAACGCGATGCATCAGTTGCAGCTACTTCAAGTGTAGTAGCTGTACCATTGAGTGTGAGACGACTTGCATCACTTTGTTCTACGCTCAGTGTTTGAGTTTCTATATCAGCATATACACGTGCACTATCCGTTACTTTTATTGCACTCAAGAAAGGAACAGTTACTACAATCTCAAGCGGACGAGTATCACAGAACATACATGAAGCAATTGGATTCTCGTCACCACTAATAGTAAGGATACCGTTTTCTACTAGTGCATTTGTTCGGTCGATTGCACGTTGTGTGCCGCTATATTCAATTTTGTATTCTTCTCCCGCAACCACTGTCACCCTTTTGTCATCGGCAACAGACAGTGCCGTAAAAGGAGAAAGTGGTAGAGCAACAGTTTGCTGCATAATCAATGGATCATTTTGCATTTGTTCATTTACTCGGTAGGCGAGTCGTGACACTGTCACACCAGAAACAACGAGTGCGATAAACCACATGCAGGCGAATACTAATACATTGATACGATTCAGAATGCTTTTCTTACGGAACAGGCTGATACCCCACAGCAATACCACCAACATAGGAAGAACAATAGCGAGATATGTTGCAACTACTGCAACACTATATTCTCCACCTCGAAGTACGGCAGTACCGCTTGGACCAAAGAATCTTTCCGGAAGGCGGAAGAGTGCAAGAGCCGTGACAACAGTGAATCCTGCTGTTGCGAAAAGTCCGCCGATAGTAACGAAAATTCCGACAAGTGTTTTAATTACTGGTCCGATCCATGAAAAGAAACTTCGAGCCCCGCGTTCAACTTCACTACCAAAGTCCTTAGCATTTGCCGCAATACGTTCGCCATCGATTTCTTCAAAACGCTCTCGAACAATTTCACTCATTGCTTTGAGTGTTACCGCTTCGCCACGCATTTCTAATTTTTGAGCACTTGTTTTTGCGAGTGGGGTTGCGATCCATAAAATAAGGTAAGCAATGATCCCAAACCCCCCGAGGAATACTGACGCGATGAACAAGATACGAATAATCGTACGGTCAACACCGAAGTAATATCCAAGACCTGACGCCACACCAGCAATCACTCTCGTATCTTCATCTCGATAAAGACGCTTATTAAATACGCGCGCCTGAGGAGTTGCTTGTTCGTATTCGTTTGCACCGTCAAACTGTCCGATAGTTCCCATTGCATCAATTACAGACTGTACAGTAGTGATAGTAATAATAGAGTTCCCGTCTTCTGAAAATCTCTCCGCCATACGAGCTTCTATGTCAGAAAGGATTTCATCCTTATCATCGTGTGTTGCAAAATGTGAACGTACTGAAGTCAGGTAGGTATCAAGAAGTGCGTACGCATCTTCTTCAATATGGAATAACGTGCGAGCCAGTGAAATTGTTGTTGTTTTTTTCATAAAATTATGCGGTTTTTTTAATAAGGGAGTTGATAGAAGCAGTGAGGGTTTTCCAAATGGTTTTTAATTGGGCGAGCTGCTTTGTTCCGTGTTCGGTAAGGGAATAATATTTACGAGGGGGGCCTGAAGGGGATTCTTGCCAGGTGTACTCGAGCAATCCTTCAGTCTTTAATCGAGACAAGAGGGGATAGAGTGTTCCTTCTACGACGATCAAGTCTGCGAGTTTTAATTCTTTGAGAATATCTGAGACGTATGCTGTTTCTTTTTCGATAATCAACAGGGTACAGAACTCAAGCATTCCTTTGCGCATTTGTGCGTGTGCAATATCAATATCTTCTTTCATATCGCTATTTGTTTCTCTAGTCATAAGTACAGTATTACACAGGGTACTGTGTTCTGCAAGGTACCATGTGGAAAAGTGTCTTGACGAAAAAGGGCAAAATGTCGCAATTTTTGAAAAATACGTTATAGTGTAACGATGTCAAAGGGAGATACTATAATCCGATTCGAAAACCTTTCGTTTCAATACAGTGAAATAAAGCATATCTTGGAGGAAGTGAACCTTTCTGTTCGCCGTGGGGCAAAGATCACGCTGATGGGGCAAAATGGAGCAGGGAAGAGTACTATCTTCAAACTTATTACTGGTGAATATACTCCAGAAGAAGGTCGCATGATGGTAGACAAGGGAACTAGTATTGCGATCGCCAGACAAGTCATCCCGCGAGAAGAAATGAAGCTCACTGTGCGAGACTTCTTCCTCCAATTTTTCAAAGAAAAAGTCTATGACATCGATCCTCGTATTGATGCAGTACTCGAGGTAGTGAACCTCACAGGGCACAAAGATGTTTATGAGCGTACCATTGATTCATTCTCAGGTGGACAACAAGCCCGCCTTTTGCTCGCGTCTGCTCTTATACAAGACCCAGATATTCTTTTGCTTGATGAGCCAACCAACAACCTCGACCATGCGGGGATCGATCACCTTACAAAATTCCTGGTGGACTACAAAAAAACCGTATTGGTTATTTCTCATGATGCAGAATTCTTGAATGCCTTCACTGAAGGAGTGTTGTATTTGGATATCTATACTAAAAAAATCGAACAGTATGTCGGTAACTACAACGACGTACTCAAAGACATCACCGCTCGTATTGAAAAAGAAAATATGAAGAACGCTCAGCTTGCAAAAGAGATCCAAGCCAAAAAAGCGAAAGCAAACCAATTCGCTTTCAAAGGAGGGCAGATGCGTCTTGTGGCAAAGAAAATGCGTGAAAAGGCTGAAGAGCTCGAAGAAGATATTGTAGACGTTCGTAAAGAAGACAAGACTATCCGACAATTCGTAATTCCAGTACAAAATGACACTGTGGGAAGTATTATCACTATTGATTCATTCACTGTAATGAAGAATCACAAAATCACAGAACGAACTGCCAACATGATTCTTCGTAAGAATCAGCACCTTCTTTTACGCGGTCCAAATGGTATCGGGAAAAGTACACTCCTTGAATCTATGGCACGTGGTACAGCAAAGGGTGCGAAGATCGGAGCTGGTGTGCGTGTAGGATACTACCGACAAGACTTCTCAACACTCGACTTCAATGACACCTGTTATGAGGCACTCAAGAAAGCCATGGCAGAAAGTGGCAACCGCCCTGCAGAAGATCGTATCCGTAGTGTCGCTGCAAATTTCTTAATCACTTCAGATATCATCAATACAAAAATTGGTGCTCTCTCTGAAGGGCAAAAGGGGATGGTAGCGTTTGCAACGCTCGTTCTCCTCGAACCAGGACTCCTCATTCTCGACGAGCCGACCAACCACATCAACTTCCGCCACCTTCCTGTTATCGCGAAAGCGCTCAGTATGTATGCTGGCGCAATGATCCTCGTATCCCACGTTCCTGAGTTCGTCTCCCAAATCCGTATTGATGAAATTTTGGATTTAGATAAATAAAAAACCCTCCACAAAATTGTGGGGGTTTTATCTAGTCCAGTCTTATAGTTTTACCAATGACTAATGAAGTCCCAATGATTAACTAATGGGACATGAGTTAAAAAATGATTACTAGTAACAGGAGCTAGTTTATACTCTTTTACGGGCATATCTTTCAGCGTAGCAAATACTTCTTTGCCAATAATGCGGACTTCAGAAATGATTTCGTGGGTCTTACTTAATTCTTCCCAATATCCTTCCTTTTGTTTTTCATAAATACTCGTAGAAGTACCGTGTTTGATCGCTATGTACGAGTCATTAGAAACTTGTGGTGCGATATTATTGGGAATAAAAGAAAGTAATTTATCTTTAGATCCTTTAAATAACTTTCCATCAACATGTAGTACTGGTATGCAGAAACGTTTGTACTGCATACTATTGAACATTTGTACTTTCACTACTTTTTTAATATCTGATGCAGTATCAATACTGAGTCTTGATACTTGAGCGCTTACTATGGTGCTATTCACTATGAATAGTGCAACCATCATTAGAATGATTCTTTTCATTTATTTATATTGTTTTAAATTTATTTTAGTTTTACATCAAAACTTGATTTTGTCAATAAATTCTATATACTATCATTTATAATGAGTCACTATGAAGTAATCGTAATAGGGGGAGGAGCAAGTGGCATGATGGCTGCCGGACGCGCTGCACAACTTGGTAAGCGTGTTTTGCTGATTGAGAAAAACAAACAGCTCGGTGAAAAACTCAAGATCAGTGGTGGTGGTCGTTGTAATATTACCAACGCCGAAGAAGATATTCGCGTGTTTCTTTCATTTTACGGTAAAGCTGAGCAATTTTTATATTCTGCATTTACTCAATTTAGTAATAAAGACACGTTTACGTTTTTTGAAGGACTGGGACTACCTCTCGTAGTACAGGCCCGCAAGCGTGCATTTCCTCATACTGAGAAAGCTCTCGATGTGTTTAAAACCCTCGTGCGCTATATGGAACAATCAAAGGTAACAATACTCGCAAATGCAAAGGTAACTGCCATAACAGGCGAAAATGCGGCAATAAAGAGTATTACCGCGGGTGGACAAACTTATACCGCAGACTCATACATCGTGGCTACTGGAGGAGTGTCGCATCCAGAAACTGGCTCTACAGGAGACGGGTTTAATTGGCTTCGAGATCTCGGACACACTGTAGCAAAACCTACTCCAACTATTGTTCCGATCGCCATCAAAGAATCCTGGGTACATAGTCTGGCAGGAGTATCATTAACTTTTATGAAAATCACATTTTTTGTTGACGGAAAGAAAGCGTTCTCAAAAACAGGGAAGTTACTTTTCACTCACTTTGGTATTTCTGGACCACTGATACTCAATAGCGCGGCTCAGGTAGGAGATCTACTTCATACTGGAGAAATGACCGCAACAATTGATGCGTATCCTGACACTGATCACGGTGCACTCGAGAAGAAAATTATTTCTATATTTGATGCCAACAAAAATAAAAATGTGAAAAATATTTTTGACGAACTCGTTCCTCACGGCACAGTGAATGCCATTCTTTCACTCTTACCCACACTTGACCCTGATACCAAGGTACACAGCGTAACGAAGGAACAGCGCAAACAACTGGTTCACTTATTAAAGGCGCTCCCACTCACCGTCACCGGACTCATGGGATTTGACCGAGCGGTTATTGCAGACGGCGGCGTACCGCTTTCTGAAGTCGATACGAAAACATTTCGCTCAACTAAAGTAACTAATTTATTTATCACCGGAGACCTGCTTCATATCACTCGACCATCTGGTGGATTCTCACTCCAACTCTGTTGGACTAGTGGATATATCTCCGGAAGTAACGCGTAGTACTGTATACTGATACATATGAAATATCTTAATAAGTTTCGCGTACTGGAGTTCATTATCGCAGGCCTAGTGATTGATCTTATCGAAAACATCATCACGATCAAACTCACCTCTGATGAACCTATTACCTGGAACACCGTACTCATCGCACTGATAGTGGTTATACCATTTGCGATTATTACGGAGCTCGTAATAGACCATCCGCAATTTTGGAAGAATTTATTTAAGACGAAGAAATAAAAAACCGCCGGACAACTACTGTTGTTCCGACGGGACTAAATTAACGCTCTCAAATACAGGATATCATGTATTAATAATTTGTCAACTAATAGGGAAGACGTGAGTGAGTTATACTAGTTTTTATGAAAGCAACATTACATACAACAAAAGGCGCTATTGTTATTGAACTTAATGACCAGACACCAAACACTTCAGCAAACTTTACAAAACTTGCACAGGAAGGATTTTATAACGGAGTGAAATTCCATCGAGTAATCAAAGGATTTATGATTCAGTGCGGAGACCCACTTACTAAAGACGATTCACAAATGGCGATGTGGGGAACAGGGGGTCCGGGATATAGTTTCGCTGATGAAATAACTCCGGAGAACAGTAACGCTGAAGGCACTATCTCAATGGCAAACTCAGGTCCAAATACTAACGGGAGCCAATTCTTCATTAACTGTAACGATAATAACTTTCTTGATACCAAGCACACCGTGTTCGGAAAAGTAGTTGAAGGAATGGATGTAGTAACAACGATCGAAATGACACCGACAACTCCAGGAGACCGTCCGCTTGAAGCAATTGTTGTAGAAAGTGTAACGATTGAATAAAAAAAATCCCCGGCATACTGGGGATTTAAAAAGTAATCACATACTGAGTACTTCATCAACAATGGTATTGCTGATGAGTTTCTTTACTTCAGTTTTTTGTCTCAAATGTTGAAGGTTGTTTTGATGTAGCCAACATGCTGTAAATGCTATGCCGTATCGATCATCATTCGAATAAAATTGTTTAATATTTTTTGACGAATCACCAAACATTTCTACAATAGTGTTAACAGCTTCGACAGAATTTGTCTGAAAACTCATTTCTTGAAAAAAGGTGTCTTTATCAGCTTGTTTATTACAAACAAAACATGCATGTCGTGACTGTTTTCTAGTTATACTCCATGCGAAAAATTCTCCTTCATTACTTCCAGGAAGATAGGAATAGAAAATTTTTCTTTCAGAAAAATGTATTTTCTCAAAGTCGGGAGCGATAGTAAGGATAGTAGAAATATTTCCTATACTATCAACTCCGTACAGAGTATCGCGCAGTAGTGCGGCTAATATAGTCTCATGATCATTAACTCCGAGAGCAACTACTGTTGCACCGAGTACACCATAATTCCTTTTGAACGCTCGAGGGTCGCGATCAAACTCAGCAATTTCTTTCCCTAAAAGAAAAAATACATTTATTGTTTTTTCTTTGGAAAGCTGTTCTGGTTTTGATAATACTACAATAGAAGAGGAGTCATAGAGTTCGCTAAGACATTGAGCGACGGTTGCAGTATGAACACCGCAAGAAACGTATACATGTATCATTTTCATTAGGATTAAATTGTGAAAGTTTGCGCAAACATTACAATTAATTCATTTTTTTGTCAAAGTTATGATTTTAGTATAAATCTATATTTTTTCTCAGCCCAGATAGGTCCAGCATACAAGACTCCAACTCGAGGAGTACGCGTAATTTTTGGTGACGGAACGGATTCATCTTGTTCAATCCATATACCACTAACACTACCTAGAGTTTTTCCATTCATTGCTCGAGTAATTCCTAAATACTTCGTAAGTTTACCAGGGCCATTAATTCCTTCTACTCCTCGAATCAATACAGCGGCAGGGTAATCGGTTTCGTCAGTGACAATATTAAACATATCGTACATGCCATAAATCAAATAGATGTAGATTGTACCAGGGGATTGATACATGACTTCAGTACGCTTTGTACGCCCCTTGGAGGAATGACAGGCCAAATCATGAGGTCCAATATAGGCTTCAGTTTCGGTGATCTTGTAGCGTTCTACAGAACCATTTCGGTTGATAGTAATGTACGTACCGATAAGTTCCTTAGCGACAGTTAAGGCGGGACGAGCAAAGAATGAAATCGGGAGTTTCTTCATAATTCTATTTTACTTTATACTAGTAGAATGAAGCAAAAAATATATAAATGGCTGACAATAGACATGTTCGCATTTATTCTTATCAACGCCGTACTATTATATTTTTTTAATGATGCACTTAAAAGTCTTAAAGAGGTAAATCTTTTCACGCTCTTTGTACTCGGACTTGCGGCATATCGAGCGGCGAATATTTTGTCGAATGAAGTAGTGACCAAACCACTTCGCGCACCCTTCGTAAGAGAAGTAGTAAATGAAGAAGGGGTAGTGACCGAAGAACCAAAGAAAAGTGGGTTCAAGGGAGCAATGGGACTTTTGATCTATTGCCCAAGTTGTACTGGCGTATGGCTTTCTGCCGTACTGATTTATTCTTATGCATTGTGGCCAACCGCGACATTTGTTGTGGCACTTTTCTTGGCACTGAGTGCGATAGAGCGAATCATTGCACGCGGACTTGCTGCAATAAAGAAATAGCATTCATTTGGTATACTTACTCTTATGTATACCAAACAAGAGCTCACTGCTGCAATCAAAAACGAATTTCGCATTATCAAACATTTGGCAACAAAAGTTCCACGAGAAACTGAAGGATATAAGCCAACAGAAGGACAGCGTACCACACTCGAACTCTTGCAATATCTCTCATATATTTTTGCGGGCGTTGCAAAGGCTATCGAGAAAAATGACAATACACTCTATGGTCCTTATGTAGAACGTGCTCAAACCACAAATCTCGAGAACTTTGCTGAAAGAATGGATGAGCAAGAAAATGACCTTATTGCCACTATCAACGGACTTACTGATGAAGATTTAAACACAATCATTAATCTCTATAACCAGGGAGATAAAACTAAGGCAGCATATCTCGTGCAATGTCTTTTGGGATGGTCTGCAGCGTACAAGATGCAACTCTTCCTCTACATCAAGGCTTCGGGCAACTCTGCACTCAATACAGCGAATCTCTGGGGCGGCATCGATATGCCAGTAAACTAAAACGCGATATACTAAACTTATGCAAAAAATACATTTTTCAATTCAAATCAATGCGCCAGTAGAGAAAGTATGGGACACAATGCTAACAGATGAGACTTATCGTCAGTGGACTGAGGCTTTTGGACCAGGTTCATATTTTAAAGGAAACTGGGAAGAGGGTACCGAGATACAGTTTCTCAATACAGAAGACGACGGAACAACCATGGGGATGCACAGTCGCATTGCGGAAAACCGTAAACACGAATTTGTTTCTATTGAACATCTTGGAATAGTGAAGGATGGGGTAGTGGATACAGCAAGTGAGGAGGCAACTAAATGGGCTCCTTCATTTGAAAACTACACCTTCAAAGAAGTAGACGGTGGAACTGAAGTATCTGTCGATCAAGACATGCAAGAAGAGTACAAAGAGATGTTTGAAGTAATGTGGCCAAAAGCACTTCAGACATTGAAAGAATTGTCAGAGAAGTAATACTCACACAATAAACAAAACCCCAAGTTTTAAGCTTCGGGGTTTTGTTTATTCACTAGTATAGTAATTACTATGCTATAGTTAAGATAACATGGCAAATCTGATAACAATCGAAACTTCAGTCGTCAAAGACATCGAATCCGTATGGAACTTTTGGAATACTCCAGAACACATCAAGGGCTGGATGCATGCCTCAAGCGCATGGCAGTGTCTAGAAGCAACAGTTGACCTTCAAGTAGAAGGACGTTTTTCTCTGAAACTTGCACAGAAGGGTAATTCTTTTTCTTTTAACATTACAGGAACCTACACCGATGTACGCAAACCGAGTTTTTTAGCATTTACTATTGATGGGGGACGCAAGGTAACTGTGTCATTTCTTCAAACAGCCGAATGTGTTCATATCACTGAGACATTTGAAATGGAAGACGAAACATCAGCAGAACTACAGCGATCAGGATGGCAATCAATTCTTAATGCCTTCAAAGATTACGCCGAGAGTCAGGAGTAAAATAAAAAACATGAAAGCCCCGAGTTACTTCGGGGCTTAATTTTTTTGACATAAGATATTCATTTAACCTGGACCACTTACATGATAGTTAGAAGCATTATCGAAAAGAGTCTTACCATTTTGACTGACACTAACGATATAACAATCTCCAACCTCTTCTTTTAATTCATTCATCGCGTCATACACACCATCAGCGTGTACTTCGCGAGAGAAAATAGGATCACCGTCATAATTTCCTGGACGGGATTTATATCTAACATTATAGTACGGCATAGTTAGTTAATTTAAGTAAAGAATATATTTTCTTCACATTACCATTTTACTTGACTTTGTCAAGGAATAGGGTATTATAGTGCAAAACCTACGCACATGAAGTTAATCGAAAAGTACAAGCTCAACGGAAAGTTGAGCAAGGAAAGTCTCTCTAGGCTTTCTAAAGACCAACTTATCTTTTTATTAAAAGTGATTGATACTATACAACAGTCAATCAAAAAACAGATTAAGGACGAGCAAATTCTTGAAAGTAAACATCGTATACCGATCGACAAAGTTCGGTTCAACGAATTAAAGCATTCAAGAATACAACGATTCAAACATCGAACACTAGTAGAAGAAGCGCTTGGTATGAAAAAAGTTAACCGAGCACGAAAGAACAAAAGAAGAAAAGGTGGTTACAAAAAATTAATCGCCGCGTAGTCATTGGTCCCAAGTATTATTTACTGGGACCAATTTTATTTACGGAAAATCAATATTTATGGAATATTTATCTAGATGATGTAAACTACTTATATGAAAGCTTTTGAAGGCAAAATCAAAGAATATCTAGAGGAGCGAGGATGGGAAAACCTTCGCCCTGTAGACGTGGCAAAGTCTATTATGATCGAAGGAGCTGAACTTTTAGAGCATTTCCAGTGGGATAACCTCACAGCAGATGAGATCCGAGCAAATGAAGAAAAGATGCTCGCTATCAAAAAAGAACTCGCGGACGTGATGGTGTACTGTTTTGATATGGCTGTAGTACTCGGTCTAGATGTCGAAACAATGCTCAACGAAAAACTCGAGAAAGTGAAGGAGAAGTATCCTGCACACCTATTCAAGGACAAGACAAAGGAACCTGGTAGCGAAGATGCGTACTGGAAGATTAAGAACGAATATAGAAGAGAAGGGAAGAATTAAATGAACCATAAATTTTACAAAAAGGAATTAATAACTGTTATTATCGCAACAATAACAGCAACAGCACTATATGAACTATTGAAAACAGTATTTTACAATCCATTAAAAGGGGTTTTGTATTGGCTTGTATATATTTTTCATACATATATTTATAATAATTCCATTCTATTATTAATAATATTTAGTGCTTGTATATTCTTATTCCTTATTTTCAAGTTTAAAAAGCGAATAAAATCTTCATTTTTTTATATATTATTATTCATATTATTTTTTAGTCTTATATTTGGAATTTCTAAGTTCCATAATTATAAAAAGTGCCCTAAGAACGAAATAAAAATTACTTATTTATCGACGTTAGTTAAAGACGCTAGTGCGAATTTTACTTCTAATAGTCAAGCAACCAGAGATATCGAAAGGGGATTGATTGAGGGAATGAGTGGGGAGCTTCGAGTCAATGACCTCTTGTCCGAGGACCACAAGATAGTGACTGAATACAAAGAGTTTCCTAAATATTTATTGAACTACAATGCGGAAAAAAAGAGGTCTCCAGAAAATTTAACTTGGAAAATGAAAGACTGCTCCGCAATGGTTGTTTGGTTAGAAATAGATAATGAAGACTATATACGCAAAGTGGGCGTAACAAATAATTTATTTTTTCTAATTACAAATTCTAATATCGATAATAATTTTAATTTAAAAGATCGCGTAAATCGCTTGACGGATTTAGGAATTCTAGATAACTACTCAAAAGGGTATTATTTTGCAAAAATATATAGATCTTTAAATGAAAGCATGTTTTCAAGTTATTTTACTGATGAGGGACAATTAGAAAAAGCACTTGAATCTGTAAAAAATGCCGAAAAAGAAATTGAGGATTTAAATATTTATCTTAAAAAAAGACAGGCTTTAATTAATTCGAAGGAACAATCTGAAATAATTTCTTCCGTTCTAAAAGAGGATCGTGAAGTATGGGCAATGCATTTTGCTCTGTTAAAATTAGAATCATATTCTGATAATAATAAATACTTAGAGGCAGAACAGGAATTAAAAAATGTTTTTATAAATAACAGCGGAATTAATTCATATGAAAAATTTTTTGAAGCATTTCAGCGACACTATTTTTATAGCTCTAAAAAAGAAGAAGTTAGTTTTGATGACTTTCTTGCAAGATTAAGAAGGGGTGGATATTCAGAAAATATTTACCCGGAAGAAATTTATGGTAACGCTTTCTTTTCAATTTTAGATTTTTGGAAAATAAACCATAATTTTGATTATGAAGCCTTTTTTAATTGGTTAAATGACATACATCCCGATAACCCAGTAGTGTATATGTTTTGGGGTAAAATTCTAACGCTAGATGAAAAATATCTTCAAGCTACTGATAAATACAATAAAGCAATAGCAATTTACTCGGATTTGCCTTTACTTAAAATTTTCTATCATACAGCAGTATTTAACAGCGAGAAAACTCGTGCGACGAATGAAACAGAATTACAGAACATAACAATAAAATATTATAAAAAAGCTGGACCTGAATTTGAAACTTTAAGATTGAGAGGTTATTCTATGCAGGAAGATGAAGCCTGTGGAGGGGGTATAATGCCCTGGAGCTCGTGGTGCAGTAACATAACAGATTAATTAACGTATGAATAAAATTACCCTAAACGAATATCTAAAAGAAAACACACCACTACTATCTACTTTTAGTCTTTTTATTGCAGGTGCTGTTTCTGCAACTAGTTTTATGCCAGGATTTATGGGTGTTATTCTTGCTGTTATCTTTTGTTTCCTTTCTATCTATCTTCTAATGGAAATAATGGACACTTATGAATCTACAAATTTTACTGATTCATATCACAAACATATTCTTATTTTCTTAGCTGCTATTCTTGGATTATTGTATGTACATATCGGTCTATACGCAAAAATTTATATGAATGTATTTTTTTATATAGCACTGTCTATTTCAATTTTTATTTTATTTTTCATAATAGCTATTGTGCTTGGTCTAACTAAAAAGAGAGTCGGTATGCCCGTAAGATACATAGTTGTTTTTATTTTAGGCATTGTATCTATTTTCTTAAGTTGGGGAATTTATCTAACTAAGAATGGGGACATAAATACACATGTTTCAAAATATTACATAATGAAAGTAAATTAATAACATGCAAAACATCTTCCTAGCACCAAGAAGTAACGAGACTTCACATGAGAACTTCGAATCGACCATCATTACTGGCCGTCCTTATTCATTCGTTGAGCCATACCTCTCCGAAGAAGAAAAGAAGGTTCTTTCTAAGTATGAATCTGTAAAAGTTTGGGGTACCAAGGAGGGCTTAAAGAGTCGCTGGGAGAAAATGAGTCCAGGAGATTTCGTACTTTTTTATGCAAAAGGATTCTTCAACTATAGTGCTCGCGTAGTACTTCTAAAGCATAGTGAAGAACTCAGTAAAAAACTCTGGCCTGTGGATGAAAATGGCGAACCGTGGCCATGTCTCTTTTTTATAGATAACGTACAGGAGATAAAAATCTCATTAAAAGTAGTGCAAGAACTCGCAGGATACAAAGCAACTTGGGATAGAGTTCAAGGATTTATGAGAATGCAAGATGAAGGACCTCAAGCAATTGTAGAAAAGTTTGGAAGCATTGAATCATTCCTGTCACAGAAACCAGAGCTCTATGAAGCCATAGAAGAAATCATTGAAAAGATTAGAGAAGAGGTAGTTGAAGAAGTAATCGAACCAATTGTAGACCATGATCAATTACTGCTTGAAGCTACATCCTACAAAGACTCTGGGCCATCTCATACCTTTAAAACAGGAATTATTAAGCAACGCATAGAGAACAAGACTCAGAAGGTCAAAATAGCTCATCTAGAAGGATATGCGTGTCAGATCTGTAACTGGTCGACTCAATACATAAACTCTAAAGGTCAAAAGGTTGGCCGTATTGACGTGGATCACATTATAGATAAAGCACAGGGTGGGGGAGAAGAAGCTTCAAACCTTTGGGTACTGTGTCCAAACTGTCATGTAAAAAAGACACTAGGAGTTATTACTATTGATGCTGTGGCTCGGAAGGTGTTTGAGAACGGGGAAGAGATCAAGTTTCACCATGATATCCATTTGGGGTGGTAAATAATTATTTGATGACAGTATGATACCGTATCAAAATACTTAACATCAATTTACACGAGTTTTTAAAATTCTTTCCTCAACATTTTTACTTCCAAGAGGTGTTATCTTTACCTTTCCGTCAATTTCATCATATTCAATGAGTCGACTTGCGTGTGAAGTAATTAAAATATTTTTACGAAACTTATTTAAGGCACTGTATTCTACCCACTGAAAAAGAGTTACCTCGGGAATCCACGTAGCTTGTGAATATAAAAGGAGTAATGTTTGATCCGTCTTATTCATACTCGGATCAAGTACCCTGCGCATTCCATCTACTTCCCAAACTAAAGGATGTTTTCGCTCAACAAGTTCATTTACAATTGTTTGAGCTTCATTCGTACTTACGCAGTGGAAAATACGTACAAGTTCAGCCAGCACCCAACTAGCCATCGTATATACAGCGATTGAATCCATAAAATTAGGGTCAACATCTCCACCGACATGACCTACATTTCTGTTGTTTCGTATTTCATACATCCCCAAAAGCATTCGAGGAATAAGTATTCGTAAACTTCTATCGCCGATTCGGTTCGGGTCAGCAGTGAGATTTTCCAGATCACGACACGCTTTCACCATATTGGCGGGCTTTGCAGGTTTTAGGGCAAATACTCCATTAACAGCCCCGTCAATAATCGTAAATACAGTCTCTGAGAATTTACCACCATTCAATTCAGCAGGCTCCCATCGGTGCTCCATATAATTACGACTGATTTCTTGATAGCTTGAAATCAATGGGTCCCTCAGCCCATTAGGTATAGCTGCTAATACTTGCGTAGAATCAATCATGCTATTTATTCAATTCCTTAATCAATTCAGCTCCGCGCTTAAGTCCAGGCGTAGTAAGTGTCCACCCCTTATCTTTACTACCCGCAAACTCATTTCCTTTATTTTTCATATATGAGGCATGGTTATCTGGGTCATAACATCCAGCCGATTTACATAAATCCCGCGCCATCTTATCATCAAAAGTTGACTCTCCTTTAGCTAGAAGATTAGCTGTACCTGCAAGAATATAGACGCTGAAAGTTTTCTCTTTGTTATTATTTCCTGGTATTGAAGCAGCAATAATCTCAGCTGTACCATTTGATATATGAAAAACTTCCTCGATTTCTCTTGAACTAATACTGTACTGCTTCATCCATACTCGTGCACGAGGAGAAAGATTTTCTATTTCCGCCGCCGACTCTTCTTCATTTTCTCGTACCGGAAGAGCTGATACAGGTTTTTCGCCCAAAAGAGTCAGTGCAGCACTAATGATACGCATACGCTCCTCTGAATCTATAGGACTAAGTAACTCAACGATTTTTGTCAGTACATCCATTATTGGTTTTGATATCATATATGTCTTAATTAATTATTAATACTGAGTTCTTTTTCGACCTGACGCTCACCTGTAGATGTGAGATACCATGCCTTTTTTGATTCTTTTTTTTCTTCTGCCTCCATCAGAAAACCGTGTCCAATATTTTTGTTGACGGCATCGTTCATATTTTTAGGAAGTTTTTCTTTAGCTGCTCTAAAAGCAACTTCTAAATCCATTACATTAAAAGAGGTCATACCTTCCAAATGTTCAAGAAAATATCCAATTGCGAGAACCTTTTGAATCTCTGATTTTAACTCCTTCGTGAGAATAAATTCTTTAGCAGACATTTTTTTAACTTTTGTTGAAATATTAGGAATTATCAACAACTGTTCAAGTTTTTCTATACGCTTTTCGAGATCATTAATACGTTGTGTATCCATAAATTTTAATTACTTAATAATGCGCTTAGCTAATTCAGAAATTCGGTGACTAGGTAAAGAATACATTCCATCTCTATCTTTTTTAATTTTTCGATTATCAAAAAGTCCTTTTAGGCTTGACTTGACACTTCCTTCTGCCATAATCCCAATTGCAACAATTTCTTTTGGAAATATCCCGTCATTAACATCAAACAGGAGAGCTCGCGCTTTTACACCCGCAAGAAATACCTCAATCTTGGATTCATTTCCTGGTAATTCATCAAATTTTGAAGTGAACCCGAATTCCTTAGAGTTACTATCAATTACAAGATACGGGGCGAGAAGTTCGGCAAGTTTTTGTCTATCTACTGATTTAGCATCACTTGATACTAGAACTGACAAGGGATCATTATTTTCCATATGCAAATGGTACTTAAGCTAACAAATGAGGTTCGATGACCTGATAAGTATGGTAGACCTTCTGGTTTCGCATGTCAAGCATTATGAAAAAGTGTGTGCAAAACATATCAAAAAGTCTATTTATTAGCTGGAAATGTCTTAAATTAATGAAATATTTTATATATTTATCAATAAGTTTTTTGCACAAATATATAATTATTTATTTTATTATCTAGTTCTTAACTAGAATTTACTTATCTTACTTACCATAATGTATTATTATACATAGATATTATAATGTTTTTTATATATAAGTTTATATATATTTTAAACTTTCTAATTATATTTATTAATTTAGGATTATATATTCTAAATATTTGAACAACGGAAATCTTGTTTAGATTACTGATAATTCGAGAAATACTGACTAATATTAAGTATTTTGCTATTATACTTATACAACTAAATAAAAAGCCTAAACCTTAGAAATATAAGACATGGCTAAAAATCTCGCTACAAGATAAAGAACCCGTCGTTTGGGTTACTTGTAGCGAGTCGTATCTGGAAACGGGTACGGACAACTCTCGGGTTGTCGATTCAGCGGCGGGCTTTTTGTCTGTCTAATTTATAATAATCATTAAAACTCGCTACAAAACTATGGAAGAAAAACATAATTCTTTTAAACTAACTACTAACCCTGGAGACATACATAATACCTCTGCCGTGAAAGGTATACTTTTTCTTACATTACTAGGTGCAGTAGTCTGGTATTTTTATGGCGGAGGGCTACAAAAAGATACTAACAATACTATGCAAAATATTACTGACCAAGTTGCAGTAGATTCAGTAAATCAATACAACATTGCCGTGAAGAGCGGGGACAGGATAAGTATCTGTGTTCAAGCAGGATTAGTTAGTGCCGCATATCTACAGGCTCAAGACGAACCAAATTATCTTCAATGGAAAGAAATAGAGAAGAATGATTGTAAAAAAGCTGGTCTGTAAAAATTGAATTTAAGCAGGGAAGTGGTCGTCAGTTTTGACGGCTTTTTTCTTTATTTACATACCCTCTTTATCCCATTCCTTAAACCACTGATCAACAGTTCTTTCAGCATGAATCTCTCTGAGCTTTTTGAATTCAAGATACAGTTTTTGTTCATCTTTAGATATATGATCACCACATTTTTTACAAATATATATTTGATTTTGTTTTTGAGGTTTACCATATGTCTGATCAAGAAGATATCTTATAGAGGGTAAATGACCACTACGAGCTTTCTCAATTAAACTCACGACTATACGTGTCATCGGTTTAGATGACTTAGTCTTTACACGTCTTACTTGTTTATCAAATTCTGGATCTTTCTTCATGGTCCGATATAGAGTAGCTGAGGCTATGCCGGCTTTCTTACAAGCTTCTCTAATGGTTGTCATCGGGACTACTAGAGCCTCTAAGAATTTTTTGCGTTCAGAATATAAAATCATAGATAAATTTGATAAATCAGTTTAAATCAATACTAAGTTTTTGTATCACTTGTCTCACCGTATTTGAGAGGATAGAAGACCAGTCTCAAAACGAGCCTTTGTATATAATATCATATTTTTATTGATTATACGTCGTGAAAGGTATAGTTGGTGTCCTCAAGTTAAAATAGAGGGCTTTGAGAGGGAGGAGGATGCACTTCTGAATCAATAAGTGTCAAGATATTTTATAGAGTTATAGCGTGGTAGAATGAACCCTCATGTTGTTATATCAACCAAAAGCAGGGTCAATAGTTAAGTGCGATTTCAAAGGTTTTATGGAACCTGAAATTGTTAAAGATCGACCTGTAATAGTGATCCATGCTCATAAAGAAAATAAGAAGCTCGTCACTGTTGTGCCGATAAGTACGGTCATGCCAGAACCAGAACTTTACTATCATAAAAAATTTGAACTTGAAGGTGAACTAAAAAAATATCTCAAAGAGATGGATCGCTGGTTTAAATGTGACTTAGTGTATGTAGTGAGTCTCGATCGATTAAATCAACTACGTAATAACGAAACTAAAACAAGAGGGTGTCCTTGCGTATCGAACCAAGTTTTGAATACAGTTAAAGAAATGGCTCGACTATCTAACGGATTATAAAAACGCAAAAGAGCCGATTTTCACGGCTCTTTTGCTTAAAGGATGTGTTGAGCTTGGTTTCGCTTTGCACAACCTGCCTTCTTTCGAAGGTCTTCAAGCCCCATACGGGTACGTTTTTATAGTAACTTATTGCTTTGAACAAAGCAATTTTACGAACACTAAAATTATCTGTTTTTCAAATTTTATACATATAAAATAAGGCTATATTTATCCACACCTTTAATTTCCCGAACACTATCTCTTCCGATTCAAAATCATTTTCTTGATCTTCATCAAATTAGCTTCTTCCTGAAGCTTTTTTGCTGTCTGGGCATTTAACTTAGCATGTTCAATGTACTTATCAGCCTCATCTTTGAACGCTGGGAACTCCTTGAAGTACTTGTAGAGGTTTGAGCGTGTTATAGAAGCTTCCTTACAAGCGTTTCTAATATCCATGCCACCCTTGAGTAGCTTGATGAATTTTTCTCGATTAGGCAGGGGAATCATGGGGGAATTATAACAAAAAAGCCCCCGAAGGGACTAGATTGTTAATTAGTAGCAAGCTGAAGATTTTTCATTCATTGCTATATTAATTTGCATTGCGATTTTTCCTGAAGTTATATTATAACTATTTTGTAACGCAGCAATATCTCTATCCATGCTACCGCCAAAAGTTCCTTTGTTAGATTGAATAGCCTCAAGCTTATTTATGTAATCCTTTTGAAGATTATCGGATTCTTTCATGCTAGTAGCCAATTTTGCTTTTGCTGACAAGCATTCTTTCGAATCTAACTTGTCTTCGGCAGCAGTATATTTAGGCTGAGCCACTGGAGCTTTTATAGGAGTACAAGAAGGACCCATTTCTGCATCACACATTGCAACGTATCCGTCACGACATGAGTTCACGTAAGACTTACCATTACATGAAAATAGATTCTGAGGTATTGATGGTACTTGAACCACTGGTTGAGTTACTACAGTTTGTGTAGTACTTTTCGCACTCACTGTTGGTGACTTTGTTTCAGTAACTTGAACAGGTGCTGGTTGTAAAATTTCTACAGGCAGGGAAGTCGGAGCTTCTGCTGTCTGTTCGATCACTGGTTGCTGTACGGGTTCTGGTGGTAATTGCGGTGCATCCTTAAGACCTACCGCAATTAAAATTGAAGCGAAAAACGCTTTGAGTGAATTTAACATATTTAGCCGAGTCGATTACTTCTAAGACGCACAAATCCGCCCACAGGCTGAAGGAAGACTCGGCTAAGAGAAAACCTCCACTGATGGGCGGATTACTGTAGCCGAGTCTTTTTGTACGTTAAGTATACACTAACACATACTCAAGTTCTTATAAAGGACGTGCTTAGAATCGATTCTAGAGCCTCAAAATTACATGCCAAAACGGGGAAGTGATGACTCCCCTCAAACGGCAATTTTTTGTATAATATATCCACTAGCTAAATGATCTAGTTAGGAATCAATATTTGTTGCGTCGAAAAATCTATCTATGACTATTATTAGTTAAGGATATTGACCATGATTACATTCCTAAATCTAGTCGTAATTTTATTTATCGTTCGAGCGATTAAATAAATCTCTAACAGAAAAACTCTTTACGTTAAGACGGGGAGTTTTTCTTATTTAAGTACACAATACAAGGCTATATGAGTCACGTATCCAAGCAGTCTATTATATAGATATGTTGAATTAGTGTCGTGAAAGGTATATTGTGCGACGTTAACATAATTACGAAGGGAGGGCCCTACTCTGTCTTCTGATACTTCGAAAGACAACTATTAAAAGCAACAACTTGTTTGTTGTAGCGACCAATGGCTTGTTGTGAGATGGCAAGCTCAGAGTTATAACTTGCAACAAGTGCATTAAAGGAAGCAACTTTGTTTGCGTAACTTTCACTACTCTTATCACTCGTAGCTTCGAGTTCTGCACGTAGTAATACAATTTGTTTTTCTTTGGTTTTGAGTGACCGATTGAGTGTATCGATATCTGCCTTGAGTGCTGTACTTACCGCCGGGCATGCACCACGAGTAGTGCCGAAGTGTTGTACTGCGAACCATACCTTTCTCCCTTGATACTCTCCTTGCGCTGCATAAATTCCGATCTCCATGTAGCTCGTGTTCATAATGTTTTCGCGGTGACCAGGACTCTTCATCCATGCGTCTACAAGATCCGCTGCACCAGTGAAGTTACCGAGTGCCAGGTTCTCTCCCATGATGACATAGTTGTACCCTACCTCATTTCCTAAATCTGACACGGTCACTCCTGTTGGTGAATTATGTTCGAAATATTCTAATTTAATCATGTCATCAACTTTGAGTTTTGCTGAAGCCGCAAGCTTGTCATTAGGAGTAAGTGGTGTCAGCCCTCCCGCAATGCGCTCCTTATTGGTTGCGTCAATAATATTTATAGCGGTAAGAACGTTGTCGTTTCTGACAGTCTCCTTCTTCTTTGGGGTAACAGCGTCAATAACAGTCTTTGCTACGTTTGTTGCGGTCTCGATTGGAGTAAACGGTTTCTTATCAAGAATATCGCTTGCTATCTCCTCTTGTTCTAGTGATTTTGAGGTGATGATATTAAATAACGGTGAAATTTCACTGAGTGTATGTGCATTAGAAAAAACAGCTTGAGTGATTTGTTTTGTTTCAGTCGGTAAAAGCAGTGCCATCACTAGCAATCCACTGAGCCCCATAATACATACTGAAATAATTGATCTTAACATGAGCCTTTTGTATACCCTTGTAATTGCGCATCTTCTACACTAGTAAACCAAATATAATTCTCTGGTTTAATACGCGTAGTGCCACTACAACCGGGTGTATAGTATTTCGTACCGTTTTTTGATCCCATAAATGCTCCTGTAATAGGTTTTATGGTCGCACTTCCCTCCTTTGTTATACCATTATGAGACAAGCTCGCAACTGGTATAGAAAGTGTCTTGAGAACGTCTGGAGAGCAACTAAGTACGACTGAAGGAGTTTGTTGCTGCTTCCCCGTCAAAAACCCTAATAAAAAGGCTAAAAAGAGCATCGAGACGAGAAGTATCGTAAAAAGGCTGCGATAGTGCCGTATCAGGAAATTGCCCATTGGTATATAGTATATCGTACTTTTACAGAGTTGACATTCTCTGACGCTCGGGCTATTATGTACCCACTATGGCACATAAGAAAGCCCAAGGAGCGGCAAAAAACCTAAATGATTCTAACCCACAATATCTGGGTACTAAACTCTACGACGGTCAGGTAGCGAAAGCTGGATCTATCATCGTACGTCAGCGCGGTACAAAGATCATGGGCGGACGTGATGTTGGTATCGGTAAAGACCACACACTCTACGCTTTGAAAGAAGGATTCGTTAAATTCACTAGCAAGCGCAAGACAAACTTTGACGGTACAACTACTGTTCGCAAAGTTGCTAACATCCAAGAATCTCGCGGTTAATACCAAACAAAAAACTCTCAGAATTATCTGAGAGTTTTTTGTTATTTGGAGTATTACTCCCCTTTTATTTCGACTGAAAATTGAGATGTGTATTTTCCTTCGGTAATAGTTACGGTGTACGTGCCAGACTGTTTAATTGGCGCGCCTTCTATTTTCATAAGACTGGCATCGATGGAAATACGAAATTGTTTGAGAAGTTCAGCACTAATGTCTGATGCATCTACTTTTGAGAACAGACTCCCCTTCTCATTCACTTTTGCTTTGTAAATAAGTGCTTTGCCTTCGAGCATTCCGATCGCTCTATCCAGAAGATTGTGCTGAATTTCTTTCTCAGCAACTTTGTGTTGTGCACGAGTTTTAACCCCTGCTATTGCAGCGTCAGTGGCAATGATGGCGAGTTTCTTCGGGAAGAGCGCATTTTCCGCATACCCAGTACTTACCTCAACAACATCATCTTTCTTACCGACTTTTGGAACTGATTTTAAGAGAATTACTTTCATATTATTTAAACAAATTTAGAGCACCTTGTAGTTGCGTATCTGTTGCACTTTCTGGATCAAATGGAATTATAACACTTGGAGTAAGGCCATGATCTGAGATAGAGATACCGTGTGGGGTATACCATTTTGCAACGGTTACTTTCATTGAAGTTTCACTGGTGATTGGAATTACTTCTTGAACTGAACCTTTTCCATAGGTTTGAGTACCAACAAGTTGACCGATACCATGTTCACTGAGTGCTCCTGCGAGAATCTCTGATGCTGAAGCAGACCCTTTGTCGACAAGAACAACAAGTTTGTTACCTTTCGGAAATACTACTGGACCAGTGCTCTTATGGACCGATACATCATTTTCTGTCTTACCGATTTCTTTTACAACAATCTGACCTTCAGGAATAAACATACTTCCCATTACCACAGCAGCATCAAGATATCCTCCGGGATTACCACGCAAATCAAGGATAAGATTTTTGTTACCGCTAGCGAGGTATTCGCTAAATGCGGTTTTAAACTGAGTCACTGATTGTGCCGAGAAGTTATACAGGCTAATAATAAACACTCCGTCTTTTACTTCAGTGTCGACGGTTGGAATGGTGATAGTGCTGCGAATCATGGTGAACACTTTTGGTTCAGTAGAATTTTCACGAACGATCGTCAACATTATTGAAGTACCATTTTCTCCTCGAATTAAATCGATGGCGTCATCAATACTTAAGTCCGCTGTAATTCTTTCATCAATTTTTACAATTTTATCTCCCGCAAGAATTCCAGCTTTGTATGCAGGAGTATCTTTCATAGGGGCAATGACTGTAAGAATACCGTCTTTTTCACCGAGCTCAATACCTACGCCGCTGAACGCTCCGTTAATTTCACTTTCAAAATCTTCATTCTCTTTTGGCGTAAAGAATGTTGTATACGGATCGTTAAATGATGCAAGCATGCCTTTGATAGCGCCATACATACGGTCAGCATTTGATACCTTGTCTGCTCCAGGGAATTTTTCATTCGCTGCTTGCCATGCTTTCCAAAATGGAGCGAAGTCCGTGTCGGCCGCAACAACAGATTCTTTATTAAAGAGTCCAGTTATTTTTTGTACTGAAGGGCGATTTTCAAATCCTACATAAATCCCTGCCAGAAAAACAACAATACCAAAAATAAGCGTTCCGAAGATACGTAGTCCTTGAGTAACATGAGGCTGTTGTTCGACGTTATTACTGTCCATATTCTTTAAGTTTCATTCGTACGAGTCGATAGTCACGACGCATACCAAAAGCAAGCACAATAAGCCCGAGCCCGATAATCAGTGCGGTAATCATTTTCCACGTATTTGGAATACCAATAAATGGTAATACAAGCATGAGAATGCCCAACCAAAAGAGTGTTCGTAGTTTGCTTAACATTACTCTATTGTATCAGAAGTATGTTTGCCGTGGTAGCTCGGTGCGACAACAATAACAAACTCTCCTCGAACTTTATCAGGATGTGTCGTGTAGTATTCCAACAATTCCTTTGCGGTCGAGACGGGATATTCTTCGAAGTTCTTGGTCATCTCTCGACCTATCATGAGAGGTCGATCTCCGAGGCATTCTGTAAGAGATTCAAGTGTCTTAATAATACGATGCGGGGATTCGTACATCACTATCATGTGCTCTGTTTGAGCGATACGAGTAAAGAGCGTTTGTCGTCCTTTTTTATGAGGAATAAACCCAATAAATTCAAAATGGTTTCCAGGAAATCCTGAGACAGACACTGCAGCAACCACAGCAGAAACTCCAGGGATTGGTACGACTATACTCTCTGGATAAGTCTTACGAAATTCATTGATAAACAGTGATCCAGGGTCCGATATTGCTGGAGTTCCGGCATCTGTTACCAAAGCAATGTTCTCATGCCCTATACAGGCTTCTAGAGCCCTCTGTAATGCTCCAGGAGTACTTTGTGCATGGGACGAGATGTATTGCTTGTCACCGAGCGAGATATCAAGGAGTGTGAGTAATTTCTTAATGCTACGAGTATCCTCGGCAAGAACAAGAGTTGCTTGCTCAAGCACTTCTTTTGCCCGAAGGGTGATGTCTTTGAGGTTTCCGATAGGTGTTGCTACAACGTTCAGTGTCATATCCCCCTATCCTACCCTACTCTTGACGGATTGTAAAATGATGATAAGATAAATTTTGAAAGTAGAATTTCAAAGTAGGTATAATTTTTTTGAAAGCTCGTGGATGGATGTCCCGAGCTTTTTTTGTTGTGAGAAAATAAAAAATCTCCCCGACTACTGTTGAGGAGATAATTAATGATGAGTAACGGCATACTGTGCCTTTGCTAGGAATTCTAAGAACCGTAACTGTAGTTTTACTGGCGCACGCATGTGTGTTTTTGTAAAAACAAATGTGCTTACCAAAGGATACACCTTCTTGTGCCTGGATATAAAACGATGAGACGATTTCAGATTAAATTTAATCATGACAATTTTTTCAGGATCTTTCTTTTTCACATAGACCTTATAATCAATTCCATAAAATTTGTCCTCCATCAGCGTTCCTTTCTTAATTGAATGGAATTCTTCGGGATGTAGTTTAATCAATTTCTTTAGAACTTTTTCATAAAATAGCCATTCGTTAAAGAGTCCTCTTTCGATTTGACGTAAATGCAGACGGATAATTTTTTCGACCGATTCGTTGGTAAACGAATACGGCAGTATTATCGTGCAGATTCTTGAGGTTCTTTTTTCTTTCAAGATGAAATTAGTGTTCTTTGTCACAATAATAAAATTGAAGCCAAGAACATATTCTTCAGTAAAACCTTTTACTGTTGCAGAATATGACAATGAATAAAGAGATGACGGAACATCGAGTTCCTGCTTTGTTAGGTTGAATTTCCTAATCTTTTTTTCTGTCTGCAAGTTTTTAAAGATTCTATTGAACTTGTCCTTATAGGTGCGATCAGAACTTCTGGTTGTCTTTTTCGTTTTAAATACCCCCTTTCTTTGTTTGTGTCACTATACAATAAATATAGATAAAAGCAATGAATGAAATCTTGGTCAGTAAGTACTAAGTATTTTCTTTAGGAACATGGAATCGCCTCTCGCTCCTAGCGTCCGCTTCGAAACGCTCAGTTTCTCTGGTCGCTTTGCTCGCGAGAAACTGGGGCGCCATGGCCTCTGTGCCATTGAGGTCCATGGTCATCAGATTCTTGTGCTAACAAACAAAAGGAAAAATCCCTATAGTTTAACTATAGGGATTTTTCCTTTTGTGCGTGCACATGGAATCGGACCATGGACCTCTGTCTTATCAGGACAGCGTTCTACCACTGAACTATGCACGCATTTATAGGGAAACTCTTTAATTATCAACTCATGACCTCCTGTCTTACATCAGGCAACGTTACAATGAACTATGCACGCAAGTGGAACTCACCTATTGAGTTCGTTTACTATATCAAATTTTCAATAATTTTCAACTATTTTAGTGGGCCTGCTACGCACTTCGTAAAAGGACTATAATTACTGTCGGCAATACTACTTAAAGGTTTCTCCATTCTAAATACTATTACATACTCATACTGTTGCCAAAACAAACCGTTACATGTCAACGTTCCGGAATAACTTGAGTAAAAACGATAGTGGGTCGTACCGTCGTTTATAGGATCAACCATTATATTGGAGATATACCCAGCGGTAACCAGTAATGGAGACCAGTAGTTGGTCCATATTGCCGAACTACCAGTATCATAACTAAATCTATTGATCAACGGATAGGCGTTATTGTCATTACGATATAACTCGAGTGCATTTTGAAACTGTTTTATATCCGCAAGACGTTTTGCATCCCGTGCTTTTGCTCTCGCATCATTCAATGAGGCCAATATTACCGCCGCTAACACACCGATAACAGCAATAACAACAAGAAGTTCGATGAGCGTGAAGCCGCGCTTGAACGAGTATTTCATACGGAAAATTATACCATGAAGAAATTAATCTTCATCATCAGTTCCTTCCCCTACTTCACCACTTTGAACTGCCTCGATGATCTTATCCATCTTACCGAGCAATACCCCTTCGATGTTTGACCAGTTAGTCTTGATACGGTGGTCGGTGATGCGGTCTTGCGGGAAGTTGTAGGTTCGAATTTTTTCACTGCGGTCCGCCGTACCGATTTGTGCCTTGCGGTCGCCTGCATACTGCTTCGCGTCTTCCTCTTCTTTCATTTGCTGAAGCTTGGCGGTCAAAATGGCAAAGGCCTTTTCACGGTTCCCCAGCTGTGTGCGTTCTGAAGTAGAGCGTACGTCAATTCCTGTTGGACGGTGGATCAAACGAACTGCCGTTTCCACCTTGTTCACGTTTTGTCCTCCTGCTCCTCCTGAACGAGAGTATTCCATGTCCAAGTCCGCCGGGTTGATAACAAAATTAATCTTCTTACGGATCGGGAGGATAGCAATCGATGCGGTCGATGTGTGGATGCGTCCGTTCTTTTCTGTCGCCGGTACACGCTGTACACGATGCACCCCTGTTTCAAAGCGAAGCATTTTGTAGACATCTTTCCCTTTGATTTCGATAGATGCGGTCTTATACCCCCCGAGGTCGTTCATAGACTCATCAATAACTCGCACCTGCCATCCATTAAGCTCAGCAAAACGCTGATACATCTGTACAAGTTGGTATGCAAAGAGTGCAGCTTCGTCTCCTCCTGCCCCCGCTCGTGCTTCAAGGATAATTTCATTAGGAAACTCTTCCTCTTCTTTTTCAGATGCTTCAATAGCCTTCACTTGTTCTTCAAATGATTTTTTTTGAACTTCAATCGCAGCGAGTTCCTCTTCAGCGAGTTCCTGCATCGAAACATCTCCCTCAGCAAGAGCGCGGACTTCTTCTTCTTGCTTCAAAAGACGCTCGTATTCTTCGGCGATGTATTGAGTCTTATTATTCTTTTTTAACGCTTCGATATCCATATATTTGTTTAGTGTACTACATCAGGCAATAGAAAAACGCCTTCAAAAGGCGTTTTTCCGAAATAGCTATTTCTTTGCAACTGTAGCAGCGCGGCGCTTGTTGAAGCGGTCCACACGTCCTGCAGTGTCGATCACCTTTTCTGTACCTGTATAAAACGGGTGTGATGCACTTGAGATTTCCATACGGAACAATGGATATTCTTTACCATTGTATGTAGTAGTCTCAGTAGTTTTCACTGTTGAACTAACAAGGAAATCCGTGTCAGATGAGTTATCGTGAAATACCACTTCGCGGTAGGTGTTTGGATGGATGTCTTTCTTCATAGTGGCAAGATTATAGCACGGGGTATGTTTCTTTTCAAGAGGTCTAGGTAATAACGGTTTTAACGGCGTGAGACACCATATTGTTCCAAATAGTCAATATCATTTTGGATTGAAAGCGTGAGTCTTACTACACTACTTCCGTATGATCCGATAGCAGCACTAGTCGCACATCCGCGTCCTGAGTAGTACTTACATGCGGCTTCTCGTTCATTAGCGGCAGCACCATTTGCACGGTGAAGCATACTTGAAGCCATGATAGCATCACGAGCAATCCACGGATTTGCTGTTGCCTTTCCGAGAGCCGCTGCTACTTTAGGAGCATATTGAAGCCATGTAGAAGGAATAAACTGTGAAGGACCCATTCCTCCTCCCCAACCACCGACGCTCGCGATACGGCAAGAAATCGGAGTAGTCTCTGGATTCAAACCAAGTGCAGTAGTGATTTGTACAAACAATGTTTGGTCATCACGTGCTGAGCGACCTGCCGCTTTGTCTGCTGGTCCTGGCATTTGAATCTTGTAACTTTTTGCTGGTGGATCACCGGCACGATTACATGTCCCGACGTTTGCACCAAGATTACTTTCTTGAGTGAGAGTTGCGAGAACAAACGCGGCACGAACTCCAGTTACCCTTTGAGCTTCAAGCGCATAGGCATAGGCATCCTTAAACGGAATCGCCTTTGTCGCTCCACCGGCAAAACTAAAGAGTTTGCTTTGAATTGCTGCAACTTTCTTTTGCTGTTCTGCAACGAGCGCTGCTTGCTTTTGTTCTTCAGTCTTACTGGTACTCAATAATCCTTGAGCTTGTTTTTGAGATACTGCAAGTTTTGCTTTTTCACTTTCAAATGCATTCTTGGCATCAAGCGCCTGGAATTGCTTGTCTTTGAGATCCTTGCGTTCATCTTCAGTCAGGGACTTGATGCGTTTTACGTGCCCCAATGAGTCATAAAGTGACGACTTAATAGAAAGGAAATCATCAAGGTCTTGATAGAACCCTGTTATAGAGTTTGCTGAAAGAAGTACGTATGCTGGACCTTTTTGGTCGAGCTCGTTGGTTCGCTTGATGAGCTGCTCCATAGAAGCGCGTTCACGATCAAGTTCACTTTCAAGAGAGTTGATTGCTTCTTCTTTTTTACCAATTTCCTTACTAAGGTTACTGATAGTAGAAATTTGAGCACTAATTTTAGATTGTGCTTTAGAAATCTGAGAAACAAGTGCATTTACATCTTTTTGGAGTACACCAGTTTTATTTTTCTGTGTATTGAGTTGTGCTTGAAGCTTAGCGAGAGCTGCTGCTTCTATCGCATAGTCGGCACACGCCTGTTTAATATCATCTGTGGCAGGAGCTGCACACACTGCTGGAGTTTGAGCCTCTGCTACCTTAATACCACTAAAAAATAAAGAAAAGATTGCAAGAACTAAAAATAATTTTTTACTCATACGCATAAGACTCCTAGTATACCAGGAGTCTTACATCGAGATCTATTGACAGAGAGGATTATTCAGCGTCCTCTTCTTCTTTCTTACCTTTTGCTTCTACTTCAATAGCATTTACGTCGAGAACTGCTTCTTCCTTTTCTTCAACGAATGCGTTCATGAGAGCAACAGCTTCTTCTGGGTCTGTAATAAGAGTTACACCCTTTGGAAGTTTGATGTCACCTGCGGTGATCTGGTCAGAAAGTGTGGCAAGTCCTGATACGTCAACTTCAAGTGCGTGAGGCATGTCACCCGGAAGCGCACTTACTGTTACTTCGTGAGCAACCTTAACGAGTGTTCCGAGGTTAGCTTTTTCTGCTTCTGGAGTACCAACGAATTCAAGTGGGATTGCAACTTCAATCGCAACTTTCATATCAATGATAAGGAAATCAACGTGAGTTACTGTACCAGTGATAGCATCGCGCTGCATGTCATGAATGATAGTAGGAATCTTTTCACCTCCTACCATAAGAGCGATAGCTGAAGTTTCTCCCGCTTCACGGAATACTTTTGTAAATTCTTTAGCGTCGATAGTCACTGAAACTGCGTCAGAACCCTTACCGTAGTAAACAGCAGGGATCTTATCAGCTGCGCGAAGTTCGCTTGGAGTACCTTTTCGTTGTTCTGCAGATAATGTAATCATAGTGGCAATACTATACACAATAAGGCATTTTTTGTAAA
>Ga0247807_10000186_pt1 | contig 42762 bp, 39 predicted proteins | sample UWRJL074202C1_FD_179931 | JGI IMG/M metagenome (GOLD analysis project Ga0247807, IMG submission 179931) | Plant litter microbial communities from Arlington Agricultural Research Station in Wisconsin, United States - UWRJ-L074-202C-1 | ecosystem: Environmental > Terrestrial > Plant litter >...
TGAAAAGGATCCAATAGGGCTGGGAAAGATGATGGGGTAAGTTCACTTTCTCAATTCCATCCACACAGCATTGATGTCACTATTAGTATAGCGCGAGACGTGGTGGGAGAACGATTTGGTCCAAACAAGAAAGAGCAGATGGATATGCTTGGCTCATTCATTCGCCACGGACTGACACATGAAGAAGCTGAGTCCGAGTCTCTCATGCAGATGTACGATTTCCCCTTAATCTCAGACTTGACAGTGCTAAACCTTTGTGCAGTATCGCCGGTTCTGACACCACTGCGACAACACTTCGTGTTTTGATTCTCTATTTGCTATCCAGTCCCCAAGTGTACGCTCGTCTTCTTTCAGAAATTGCAGAAACTAAAACATCTCAACCCATCACTGATGCTGAAGCACGATCAATGCCATATTTACAAGCAATCATCAAGGAAGGACTGCGAATCCATCCACCTGTGACCGGTCTCTTATTCAAGGAAGTCCCGCGTGGTGGTGACACACTAAACGGTCTATTTCTTCCGGAGGGTACCAAGTTAGGGTGGTCGGTGTGGGGAGCTATGCGAGACAAATCATTTTGGGGAGAAGATGCAAGGATTTTCAGGCCAGAAAGATGGCTCGTTGGTAGCCCAGATCAAATCAAAGAGAGGGAATCGAGAGTGGAAATGGTGTTCAGCTATGGGAAATGGCAATGTCTGGGAAAAGAAGTAGGGAAGATTGAGCTGAACAAAGTCTTGGTTGAGGTACGTCAGATGTTTGATCCGGTATAGCAAAAGATTTGTAACCGCCCGTCACTGACCAACAATTAGCTATTGAGGCACTATGATTTCACTACCGTGAACCCCCAGAATCCATGGAAGTCGTACAACATGGCACTGTTCATTCAGAGTGATATGTGGGTGAGAGTCAATGAACGGCAACCTAGACTATAAAAAACGTAGGTAGACCTACAGAATCAGGACTCTTTTTGTAATATTGGTCAATGATTCTATGCAATATTATCAATCATCAGATCCGTGATTAAACAACCAGCACAACCGTTTCGGTTTGTCAAAAATGAAGTTGGAAAGTTGTGGTTTGTTGACGCGTCTTCTATGATCATTTATATGTTGTAGTACCCAGCTAATATACACTTTTCTATTCATTGAAGTTTCTTTTGAACCAGAAAACATCAATAATCTATAACGAGAATTGATGATAATGACGATATATGGATCACTAGTGTCGTATGCAAAGGTTTCGCATGGTCCACCTCCACCTCCCCGGGCCCCCTTCCTTTACCAAGTCCATTTCTAAAAAATTTCAGGAAGCTCAATCTCTCCATGCTTTAGCACAGTCTCACTGAGTTTGACTTGATTTTTCTTCATCCATTCTAGAATAGCTTCTGGATCACGACAAGAATGCTATAAGTTGAAATTAGACCCGGCCATGTGATATTAGTAATCAACAGGATATCATCTCAAGGCTTACCATGGTGCTGAAATCAGGAGTTGGGTCCACATAACCTTTAATCCAATGATAAACAATTAAGCTTGTATCGCCGTGACACATCAAGACCTCACGCAGCATGTCAACGCAATGGTCTGGTGAAGTTAGTTGAGACCACGAAGCTCAAAATGGATTCGCATAAATGGGTTGAAAATCTAAAGTCTATATTATCTTACCTGCATGTTGCTGTAGTAATGGCTGCTCCGCCCAGCTAGCATCTACGCCTTTGTAATAATCAAAATGTATGAACTTCCGAAGCATATTCTAGATCTTACTCTCAGTAATTGTTTTTCCTAAAAATTATTTGATTAGTAGACAAAAGCTTACCAAACAATGAATTTGATGAAAGAACCCTAAGCTTGCCATGTATCCAATATTCTGCGTGTCGTTAAGTTGAACAGCAGTCTCAAGGGGATAGCTTGTGGATTTATAAGCATCATCTATCGACACATTCAGTACTGGAGGATAATCTGGCATCCATTCTAGTTTCACAGGGAGTCAGAAGGATTTCGAAACCGGAATCGCGGACCTTGGTTTATTTTGACCAACATACTACTTCCAGCTTCAGTAAATCGCCCCCAGGTTTCGTCCATCTCAGGAGTCGGTTCGCCACTATACGGGCTCCGTCGAAAAAATGATCCATTGAATCGCTGCATATGAGGCTCAAAATTTATCCCATTATCTGTAACGTTAATTTGAGGAGAAATATGTTAATTGTGGTGTATCTTACAAATACTCAATACAGAGGTATTTTCAAAATTGTTACGATAGTGCGCTGAGTTTGCCTGAAGATTGTAACCAATGACCCCTCCAAAGACGATTGAGGTTGCCATCATAAACAAGTACAGAATCCAGGACATATGTGACCTTGCTGCTAGTAATACTCCTTGCTCAGGTGTATCACTATCAGCGTCACTCAGCCACGGCATCTCTTCTGCCTTTTCCTCTTCAACTACAGTGGCGTAGTAGTATTTCTTGGACTTTGACATGCTGGAGGTAGAACGTAATTTTGAGATATTAATTTATGAAAAATAAGGTAGTTGGTATGTATGGTTTGGGGATCACAATAGTGGGAAAAGTAGAGTAAGAAAGGTGAGATGGTCCTAAGCTTAACTCTGATATTTTATTTCATGATCGATTGTTACTAAGGGGGCATGTGTTTGACCCCAGAGACATTTAGAGCGGGATCTATTCGTTGTTGGAAATAAGCAACATATTCTAACATGGCCTAGCTAACATATCGTGGCGTCCGTCAGGCTTAACCTGTCATACGTTGATGCACGGTTAAATGGAAATGCTTATCAGACATAAGCATGGCGAACAAACAAGGATTAATTACTACACCGGACTTCACATTGAGCGGTTTCGATTTCATTTTCACGGACAGTGTTCCCCAAAACAGCCTGAGGGGCAAAACCTCGGGATCGTGCTCAATGAGGAAGCCTATCGCTTGCTTGTTTGAGACTAAATCAGGCAGGGGAAGTGACATGAATAACAAACAAACTATTTTCTTCCCATCATGAGCCAAGTAATAAGTGGGCATCTTCAGTGCCAAGGTCTAGATCTCTAATTTTGACGTCTATAGACCCTGGCTTTTCCACCTATAATTTGAGTTATAGACCAGGTTTTCATTAGCTGCATGTTGTGGATTTCATGACTACGAATTAGAAGTTCGACTGCGTGTTGGAGTTGGACATTAGGTTGCATGTTGAGAGATTTTATCTCGTGTTGCAACCATAGTTACAAATTGGAATCATGACCATATGTTATGTGTTCTTAACGAGGTTCAAGGTTTGCCTGGTAAACCGGCGGTTACATAGAACAAGATGTTGGGTTACTGGATGAACGGCCTCAAAATAGCCTGTGTTTCTTTACCATTACCAATCATATGATTTGTGATATAGGCATTGATCCATTTAGTGGTGCTTATAGATGATCGGAAAATGGAAGAATATTAAGTATAAAGTAGTTTCCTCACTTCATCACATCGCACTCTCTTCAATCCAATTTTCAACCATTTATTAGTATCCTACTTAACCAAAGCAGTTGGCATCCAACTACCATCATGTTACTTACCAGCCTCTTGAATATCAGCGCGTTTCTAGTTGCGAATACTCTCGCTACTCCACTTCCCACCAATAATGAGGTATTTGAACCAAGAACTTGAAGATAACCATACTCACCAACCATAGGTGGCAAAATCCACTGAAATGAGCCCTCGCGAGTACTGGGCGTTTGCATTCAACAGCCCGGATGGCAATGCTTCTAAGGAAAAGCGCGAAGATCCAGTTAGCCCTCGTGAATACTGGGCATTCGCCTTCAAGACGCGCGATGGCAACCCAGAAAAACGTGCTGAAGTCAAGGGCGGCACTCTAGAAACAAACTGTGAGCAAGCTGCCGAAGGTGTTTATTGCACCTATACAAACGCAGATATCGAGGCTTTCGGTAGCAGCGGAACCAAATTGGAAACCTATTGCATTCAGACCACTGAAGGAGTTTCATGTTTTTATCCCTCGAATATTTTGGCGGTATGTATCTTTACTCATTCCAAGCACTCATGAACGTTATTAATTCCCTGAAGTGAACCAGAAGCATTCTGAATGGTTGGAGAATAAGGCACAGGATTGAGAGAAAGTCTTTGGGTTAAAAATCCATTAGTTTAGTATGGTCGATTTAGGAAATGAAGGGTTTGATATGGTTGCTTTCGTATTTGCTTAATGAATTCAATTTATAACCGTTTCGACAGTAGTTGCTCGCGGCTCTATGATGTAAATACAAATGAAACTGGTACCGATGTATGAGGATAGCCGCCTTAGACCAGGACAGTCTAGAATTATTCTTAAGATATACATCATCGTAACTGCTCCTCTTCAACTGCTTCGTGATAAATATCGCTTAACGCTTGTCTCTTGGTATAGGAGTACAAGCCCACAAGCAAGAAACAAACAATATGTATCCTCGGAAAGCGAACTCGGTTTTTTACATCTTAGTAGCTTTAATTGATTAAGATTCTTTGAACTTTTCCCAACTCGATCTAGTGGATTGATTCCGATAGGCCCTTACGGAGGATATGGTTAGAAGTGGGTCTGTACGTTGCAAGGTCAAGCAACAAAATAGGTACCCTTGAATAAATGCAAAACTATCTCCGTGGTACACTTCAACCAGTCAGTGCGATATCTAGAACTAACATTTACCAGTAGGTTGTTCGCAAGCACCCATAATCTAACTAGCCGCCGTTAATGTCTCAGGTGACAATGCGTATAGTCGGCGTTGGCTTTAATAGGCAATGGGACTCCGTACCGTCCGGGAAGCAATGTCCGTAAAGGGAAATCCAACAGTCGGTGTAGTTAGCTAGTATTGACCAGGATAGATTTCGTCCTTTTACCAGGAATTCACCAACTGGTTATTTCCCGCTAATGTCTTACCAACATGTTTAGCTCGCTTGAAAATAACAATGTTGCCATATCTGTTTCATGTTATTACTTTCTAATGAACAAACTCAGCGATGATATGACCAATCCTGATAGCGGTTCGTTGAACTACAAATCAGATATAATCAATCCGACCTCTACCTCATTGATAAGTATCAAAAGCTCCAACAGTGTTACAATTTGAGAGCCTGGCCAAAAGGTCTTTCTGCCAAACAGAGCCTCAGCCTTATTATCGCTTCGCCTAGCCATGGAGCAAGAGGCCCACCAGCAATTAGTCGTGGATATTGAAGGTCCGTCGAGCTTACCACGAGAGCCACACTCAGCTAGAATCTCACATTGGTCCAAAACATTCAAAAAGAAAAAAGGTCGAGTTCTGTCTATCACGCTCGTGGGAATCGTCTTGTTCGTCGGTTTAGTTTCTTTCAACAGTCATTTTCACAAAGCCCAGCGTTTTGAATATACCCAAACGCTCCCAACACCGACTGGTAACTCAAGAAAGACCTGTGGATCATCTCCTGCCCAAGCCCGAGAGTTGAAGTGCAAGTTTGACATCATGATGAACGGATGGGTACCACTGGCGTGCTACAACGAGGCCTTATCAGAAGAATACCTTTCCAAAAACGACTTCCATTTTTACACGGATTCTTTTGCACAAGATGAAGTCCCCTTGGATATCGTGCGAAGAGGAGAATGGAAAGGACTCTATACTGGCTGGGAACACCATATACACCATTGCTCGTATATGTGGAAAATTCTGGTTCTTGCAGTTGAGGCGAAAACAGGCATGTTTGATAGCTCATCTAGTAGTTTTGACCATACCTCACATTGCTCAGAATCAATGTTTGAAGGTGGAATGATAAGGGCAATGATGGCATCGTCGTCTGTCGGGAACGAATCATTCATAGAGCCTGGGTATTTATCTTGCGGCCAGCCGTAAACAGTGATTTTTTATGTAGGTTGGCACTTCAGATCTATCTTTGGATTAATAGAAACATTATCACGGGCTTACACTAGGTTGAAACTCCTATAGTTGTAAAATTGCTATTGTCTGGAGGTATTGGGAAGAAATGAGTATATTTGCAGCCATTCTCCATTATATGTTAGCTCATCACTGATGGAAAATTCAAGTCGAATATTGGGGTTTACACTATGAGAACAATACAAAGCAAAATTGGCTGTACAAAAAGGGAATGAATTTATTTTAGCTAGTTCCTCCGATTCTCACTTTAATGCTAGGCAGCATAAATTTGTCTCATTTGTGCGTTAGTGCCATCTACTCGGTCACCAGAGGTAAAATTATTTAACACCCTGTAGTCTACTGGAAATACTGGTATGATTGGTACATAAGACATGACCCAGAGTCTAATATAATATGCCGAGCTTTGGTAATCACAGACGGTGATTTGGTGGGGTGGTCGAAGTTATATTCTGGTAGACAAAGGTATGTGAGGAGATGGATGACTTGGGTAGAATGTGCTTGTTCTTTCGTTGAATCTTAGCACTACAGTATAAGTTCTGCATGCTTCAAGAAAAGTTAAACTATCAAGGTGTGCCGCAACATGATTTCCTACCTGCAATTACCTGAAACATCACATGTTAGAAATTCTCAGCCGTACCGGCAGTTCCGAAGTCACTAACACTAGTGCCAGTGGCCAGATATAGAACCATGATCTCTCCCGAGCACTGTCCAAAAGTACGCACATAATTTAACCGAACAAACTTCAAATTGAAACTTAAAAGCATAAAAATGGCAACCGTACTAGCCATTGGGTGCTTGGATAGCTTGAACACCGTGTATGAATCTATGAAGCTAAATACTCACTTATGACTAATTATACTAGTGGACTAGAAGCCGACAAATATGCAATCGCAACCCAGAATCTCCAAGCTAAGATTATTTCCACCGGCTCAGCTGTTAGAGATAAAGGGATCATTACAAATATTACTCAAACGGCACCAAAAGTGTTTCAAAGCCAAGTCGACGAGAACGTTCAAACCACGAAATTCAAGGCAATCAAAATCGGTTAGTTGTTATTGCTTCTAAAAGATTGAGGCAAAAACATTAACTCTCTTATTGGGGCCTTATTCTCTACTGAGTCTGTTGAAACGGTGTCCAATATTCTAAATCGTTATACGCAAACTCCATCAATTATTGATGTAGAGCCAGTTTTCAAAACAGGGCCAGCACCGAAGCCAGAATTGATCACAGCACTTAGAAAAGATATTCTTTCATCAATTACAATCCTCTCTGCCACAGTTCCTGAAGTCAAAACGCTGCTCGATGAGGCTGGAATCCCAACTGATTACCCTAAGAATATAGGGGATGTGGTAGAAATGGCAAAGGCATTACGCGCTCTTGGTCCTAAGTATGTTCTCATTAAACGCGAGGTTTTTGAGGAGGCTGGTCTAACAACCACATTCCATTTTGTGCTCTGCGGGGATAAAGAGCCACTCATCGTAAACTCCCAGTTCGAAAATCCAAAAAGCATAACTGGGGCAAGTTATTCTATCCCTCGTAAGTATGCGAACAAAATTATCGAATTCAAGAACCAAAACTTACTTCTTCATAGCAATGATTGCAGCAAATTTGGCAAAGGATCAACAGGTACCAGATGCAGTATCTGCTGCTTTCAAGTCCGTAGAAGAAATGATCAAGGAAGGGCGTCTGTTTCCAAATCTCTAATTATCGGACAACTCACTCCTACCACGCCAAATTGTTATTCTAGACTACACATTATTCACAAGAGAATCAATAGAGCATTTCTAACTTTTCCAAGGATCAAAGATTTGCAAGTATTAGATTCACTGACTTGAGTCAGCTATCCTTATTTCATTTGACCGTATGTGCCACAGACTCTATTCTTATTCGCTAAGCCTGTGATGTTCAAAATCCTGAGATTCATCCACATTCATTATTAGAATTAGATTGAAGCCTCTGGTCATTTCTGACAAGTATACATGTACAGTTCGTATTCCAATTGTGAGATTGAATATATAGGCCATCAGGAACTAGTAATTTTACAAGTACATGGTAGTTCAATGGCGAGCTGTGTAAACTTGCGTGCTAGGGTGGGCTGCGGCTGTGTGCATGCTTCCGCGACCGTTGGCTGCCTTTACGCTTTACGCCATAATGTTTATTCCGCGCTCTCCGTTTGGCCATGATTCAAACATGTATACGAGTAAGACGCTTGTTACTTTTTTTGGAAAAACTCGAAGATGGTTGTACTCGTTGTAACTGGTATCTACTAGTGATTATGGAACTTCTTGAATGATCACATCATCACAATTTCCTCACAAACTCCACAGAAGCACTCGCATGGCACAGTGTGGCGCGGATTGCAACTGAGCACGATCTTGACTCATTTGCTGCAACGACTGAGACATAATTATCGGGTGCATATTGAAATTGTCGGCCCCGAATATTCTTCATACAAGAAAGTCTCGATTGAACACCGGAGTCTCGATATGCTTGGTCGTTGCATACAATTGCTGCACGTGAGATATATCCTGGCCTGGAAGGATGGGAAACAAATAACCACATGCAGAATCTGGTCTGTGTTGATCGTATACACAGTACCGCTGCTGTGTCTCTAGGCTCCGTTCATCCAGATAATACTTTTGCTGCAGTTGCTGCAGATTGAGTTGTTACTGGAAAGGTCAGCACGTCGGTGGCACACTCGGCAGTTTCTTATGAGGCGTTTGGCTTTCAGCTTTATATTACTCATGAGGGACCACCATAATACAAACCTAATCGAACACGGCACCTGTCTCGGGGGTAGCCGCAATAAGCTTTCGAAGGCGCACCTTCAGAGATGCTGAAACTGTTAGCCACTTAGGCTTCCATGAATTACAAGTGTGAAACTACATTTTCGCTCGGATTTGATTCGAACAAAAAGGTATAGAGTACTCGTAATAGTTAGAGGCTGAACTCTCGGAAATGATGATCAGGACTTGTGGTGCCACAGTACTGACAGGTGGCATTTATTCCCTGAGTTAGTCATGTGACTATGTACAGTACATATACGATCAAAGGTCTGACAAGATTCGCTTGTTTTGCGGGCCGAATCCGTTATCATCATAGCAAACGACTACCTAGTGGATGGAACTGCCGCGTCGTTGAAACTGTTAAGATGAGAAAATATTAGCTTGTTATGTGCGGTTGCAATGCGATATATAGATGGATAAATAACAAGGCCCGAAAGTTCGCCTCCCGGCATGTCCATGGCATCCCAAAGGTCATTTTATCGGGATAGACAGCAGGTCTCCATAGATCCACACAGGAACATAGCACTAGCCTCTTGCCCGAAAACGTTTCCAAATTCAGGCTATAGAAATTGCTTAAGTTTCTAATCCAGGGCCCCACGTGTCACCCAATGGAATCTGGGGTTAATATGGATAATCGGAGTCTGAATGGGGATTTCGCATTTGCTACATTTACGAGAAACACCTGACTGACGTATTCGTACATGTTGTCAGCCCATGCCATGAATATCAGGGCTGGGAGCATATTTCAGCTAGGTCACTGTACGGAAGGCTGAGGCTTATTCGACCCTAGGAGAAGCGGTCGGGATCAGCTCCGAAGATCCCTATCATAATTATGTAGTCTGTTCTTGTCTGGACTAAAGGGCGGTATTAAGGAATCTGAGTAGAAGATACATCTGTAATTCCAGTGAATTTTGCTTATGCTCATTCGTTATGATAGAGTATGTTTATATTGCTGCGATTGTTTAGAGTATAGTTGATCATGGCAATTTAGCATAAAGCCGGGCATGTTTTCACTGTCAAGTGCATAGTAACTACTTTGGGATTTTATAAAAGGAAAACAGCCCTCGTATTTTTTAAAGAGCTGATAGTACCTGATCTGACTGTATCAAGTCCCCTCCCAGGTTGCTGGGCCTTAGAGTACGGATATAGTCTGGAGCCCTGCCGCATCCACGCCTTGACCTGCATTCTTTCTTAGTCTCCAAACATGTCTCTAATACGGTCTGAGAGCAAAGTTACTTCTGCTGTCAACCACAGCGAGGTGTTCGTTGATGTAGAGAAAGGCGTGGTGGCATCGTCGCCTCTCCCGAATATAGACCAGAAGACAGAAACACGTGTCGAAGGGCTCCTGTCCCCTATCTCGCCGATCTATCAAGGCATAACACCATCTTCAAGTGTTCCAGTGTTGTCCCTATCAGCAGGTGGACAGGTCACCAAAGTTACACCACCCCCAGCAACCAAGAAACGTCCGAGTAGATGGATCCTCTTCCAACTTTGGTTCAACACGTACCGGAAGTTCTTCATCTTTGTCACCTTACTCAATTTGACTGGGATAATCATGGCGGCACTGGGTCGTTTCCATTATGCTGAGAACCACCTAGGTGCCTTGGTGCTTGGGAATCTACTCTGTGCAATCCTGATGCGGAATGAGTTGTTTCTGCGCTTCCTTTACCTAATCTCCATATATGGCTTACGAAGCGTAAGTCCCCTGATTCACAATACATGTTTCGTGAACTAATGTAGATCCACCAGTGGGCTCCCTCGTGCATTAAGATGGCAGTAGTTTCGATTTTGCAACATGTTGGAGGTATTCATTCGGGATGCGCACTCTCTGGTGCTGGGTAAGCCAACCCCATAGCGAATAGCTACCAGGACTGACAGAGTTTTAGCTGGCTAATCTTCAAGATTGTGGATATCATACGTTACCGCTCTGTTCAGCATCGCTCTGTGATTGCGACTGGTATAATTACAAACCTATTTATAATAATTTCAGTCTTGAGCGCCTTCCCATGGATACGCAAGTGAGTACTCTATAACCCACACTAAGTACAACGGTTAATGATTCTTTTCTTAGTTACCATCATAATGTGTTTGAGAGGCATCATCGGTTTATTGGGTGGTTGGGTCTGGCGGTAACACACTCCTACTTCCACCTCGAGATTTGTCCTAACAGACCTAGGCCACATGGGCGTTTGTAATTTTGGGCAATACCTACGATATAAAACTTGGTCAATGGAGGTCCAACGCGAATTCTTTGCTCAGCGCGCAGGAGCTCTGGTTTGCCGTATTCATGACAGTATTGTACGTTCGTCTCGGTTCATCTACCGACAAGTGCTCACGCTTTGCAGTGTCCTTATCCCTTGGTTTACCCTTCGGGAGGTACCCGTGGAAGTCGAGATTGTATGTTCTCCCAAATTAGTATTCTACATGGACTGACATGAGCATATAGCCTTCTCCGAAAGTCGCCATTCTCCGTTTTAAGCGTGGGATACAGCAAGGTCTTCTGGGCAGAATTAGCCGCACCTCGATTATGGAGTATCATGCCTTCGGGATCATCAGTGAAGGCTTAAACTCTCCACATCACTATATGATCTGCGGTGTGCAAGGTGACTTTACAAAGAGTCTTGTTACAAATCCACCAAAAACAGTGTGGACAAGGGAACTTAAATTCGGTATGCGCCTTCACCTTTTTTTAATTCTTAAATGTGTGTCAACTAATATGTCGTAGCCGGTGTAGGTCATGCGTCTGCGATGTTCAAAAGAGGGATTCGTATTTGCACCGGAACTGGTATTGGGGCAGCACTGTCGACCTGCATCCAGAGCCCGAATTGGTACGCCAAATATGCGAAAACTTAGGGAATTCTTACTAACAATATGCCAGGTTTCTCATCTGGATAGGTTCCGACCAGGAAAAAACCTTCGGGCCAACAATCACGGGTCTAATATACAATAATATCGAACCAGGGCGAATGATTCTATGGGACTCAAAGAAACGTGGGGGGCGACCTGATACCATGCAACTCCTCAAAGACACATGGACAAGCTTTGGAGCTGAAGTCATCTTCATCACCTCCAACATGCAGGGCAATGATGAGATGATGCAAGGTTGCCGTGAAGGTATGTACTGCCCAAGATACTGCAAGCGAGTATTTTCACTTATAACTGTTTAGCTGGACTACACGCATTTGGAACTCTGTGGGACTTCTGAGGATCTGGATCCCGGAAAAACATTGAATCATAGGTTTGTGCTGCAGCTTGTCTAGCAGTCAGTAATGAAAGAATTTTGTGGTAAACGTGAAGCATTTCATGCAGGTAGAAGTTCCATTATAAAATAGACGGGTGGTTGGGTTGGTGGTTTACTTTAGAGAGCAATTAAATAATTACATCAACTAATGTAATTGTCAATCCGAATACGGGACCTTCATCTGTGCAATAGGAACTGCTGGTCGAAACAATCACTGCAAGTGGACTAATACACCACACCAACAAAGATGTGAGGTGAAGCCCAGTCGTGCGGTGAAGTGATGTCTCTATGCTGCTTCTATATAAGCGAAACAGCCGGCAGGTAAATTTGCAGGGCACGTGCGAGTATACCCCACGAAATCCAATCTAATGGTTACACTGATACTTAGTAGCTTGCTCATAACTTTGATTGAAACCATTTATTTTTCTTCTTGAATTGCGACTATGAAGATGTTCATCATAAAACAAGGCTTGATTATATCTAGAGTATATGCTAGGGAACATTTACACGTGCCTTCAAACTGGTTCTTTCGCTTACGTAGCCCCCCCAAACCTAGTTTAATGGAGATCGCGTCGGTCGGGATTCCCGAGCGGGCCGAGACCAGCCCCCTGGAACGATTTGTTTGCATCAACTCGAGCCACGACTTCACCGCTGCACGCTAAGTAAGCAAAAGGAACAGTGTGGGGGAATCAGTTTGCCTCTACCTCTTCTAACTATTCCTTCCTTCTTGTCCATAGCATTCATTTGTTAGAGCGTCAGCAGGACCCCCTCAATTGACTTCTAATCTCCTCAACCTACCTGCAGAGTCAAAAACGTAGCACTGTATCATCTATTCATCAACAGCTTCACCCTCAGCAATTCCATGGAAGATGGCCTACCCAACACCACCACCCACTGATTCGAACTCTCCAGGCCAGCCACATGGCACATTTAAAATCCCGTCCTACTTTGCAGCATCGCAAAACCCGCTGCAATACTCAAATTATAGCTCATCGCCATACCAACCTCAATCCCAGCCTCCGCGTCATTTACAATCATACGGGCCTCCGGCAAAGGTATCCGCGCAGGATTCTTACTTCCACTCATACTCGGCTCCAAGCTCTCCGCTGGTACCCAACTCACAACCACACGCCGCAGTGATCGCCTCCCAGTCCTCACAACCCAAACTTGAAAGACGGCGCTCCTCACCCGCACCTTCACAAGCACATCCTTATTCTCCACTTCGAGCTTCTAAAAGTGATACGCCACCCCGGAGACGCTCCCCAGGAAACCCGAACTGTACGTGCCAGACCCCAGTCTCGAAAATAAAAGTGACCACTAACTTCAAGCGTCAGACTACAGCACCTCCCCCCTTCCACTGACCGCATCCCCCAAACCTCCCGGTCGCCTATCACCGTATTCCTTAAACCGACCACAAAAACGGCCCGGATTCTGGGCTCGCATATTGAGAAAACTCACATCATGGATTCAATCCTTTCAGAAATGGGCCAAGGGAAATCCAATCAAAGCGGGGATATTGACATTCTTTCCCGTTATGACGCTAGCCGGAGTTATTAAAGTTGGACGAATTGTTGGAAAGGGTATGGGACTCGTGCAGAAGCAGTCGAAATTTGTGAGTGAGACAAGGAACGGTATAGATGGAAAAAAGAAAGGTTACGGCTATGGGCTTGATGACTTTGTTGATTTCAATGGCAGTAAAGGTGGGCCTTTGGATGGGATACTGAAGACGCTTCAGATGCTGATGTAAGTATATACTGGACCCCGGCAGTCTCTATGTAGGATGTGTGTATCTCTTGTAACGCAATCAACGTTAGTGGCATGTACGTAATACATTGTAGCCAATGCTAATCTATTTTTTTCACTCTGATACAGAAACCACTATTGCAGACTGACTTCCTCAAATGTTCCTCGTGTAGCCAGCATCATTCTGGAGTTATATTTCTTAGACTCCAGCAAGTAAAGCCTCTGGATAGGATGTATCAGCACACGTAACTCTGAGGGAGTCTTTATCAGTGACGTTCATTGTATTTAGGTTAAGCCTGCCCAACTACGAATCTTCCTATGTACTTGAGAGGTCAAGTTTATTTGCTAACCCGCCAAGTTTGCACTGAAATCGGGCTTACTCTACAAAACCTGCAGTGGAACTCTCCCTCGTTACTAGCTATAGTTTGCGTTCTCGACTCTCGGGAATTAAGGTGAAAACTATCAGCACATGCAGTAGTTTGGCTATCTGATACAGCATCTCCGTTAAGAACTGTGTTGGAAAACTGAAAGTTTGCAATTCATTGATTTGCAAATGACACTATTCCCTCAATGATCTAGTATTACGTGGTATTGTGGCCAATTCATTATACCAGAACCACTATGAAAAATACCACCTAGGTAGTCTGAATTTGTGGTTCTGGAGGATGTCCCATAGGTCAATTTAGAACTATCTACTAGACGTGCTGTTTATGTAATTCTTCTACTTGTTTAGCATTTGGAAGTTTGAGAGTATATTCTTAGAGATAGGCATGGCTCCAAGCGGAGGTCAGGATATCAAGGATTAAGGACGGACATACCAATAGCTCATGGGCGTGCAACCAAACAATAACCCTTCTTGCATGTATTTAACAGGTAGAAATATACTGTGATGCCATTTTAAGGTTACCCCGCAAAAGTCTAGCGGCCGCTTGGAGAGGCTGAAGCGTGAGGCTGAGGCTGATGCCGAATTTCCAAATCGCGACGTGTTCTGACTTCGGCGACCAGATATACATTAACGACGCCCATCAATCACCTCTTCTTGGGAATTGCTGCATCTCTACGATTCGACACTCTCTGGATATATGCCATAGGTCACCTCTAGTTTCTTTGAACTTTTGCCTCTTGGCACCCAGGAATTAGAATGCATTCCACCATTGTTCGTGCCCAAAATGTCTTTGGCTTCTTCACCACTGTTTGTTTCGCCGTTGCAGCTTTGATCGCATGCTCAGACTTCGTCACTCCCCGAACTCCAAGCGCCAGTATAACAGTGAAGGATGTTCAGGTGTATGTCTTTCGTTGCGTTGTTTTAACTTGCCTAACACTTTCTTAGTGTACGGGGACGACCTCATTACTACTCTACAAAGAAAGAAGAATACGCCAACATCCGGTTCTCTCTTTCCGCCGACCTCACATCTCTGTTTACCTGGAATACCAAGCAGGTCTTTGTCTACGTATCTGCGTCCTGGCCGAATGCATACGCTGAGAATAAGACTGCGCTGGTGAATGAGGCAGTAATTTGGGATACGATCATCACCAACCCAAGCGCGGATCATTTACAAAATCTCGGGCCTGCAGCTATGAAGAAACTAATCAGAAGTGCAAAGGGGAAGCCAATTGATCCAAGCCGGTATGATTATCCTACGTAGTGAATAATATAGAACTGACGCAGTTGTCACAGAGGCAAGCTTGAATTGAAGAACCAGAAACCAAAGTACCAAATCACTGCTCCTACAGGAAATGTTGCAAATACAGAGAACGTTGTTTTGAGGTTGCACTATAATGTTCAACCATGGGTGGGCATTTTGACTTGGACACCTCAGATGGAACTTCTGAAGTGGAAGAAGGTTAAAGGAGGTGTTAGCAAGGTGTTCAGATTACCGGCAATAAAAGTCAAGGAGGAGAAGAAGAAGGCAGCGCCAAACGCGAATTAAGCGCGATTGGGGCCAAGAAGGTCGTAGAAATAACTTATAAAGATGCTTGCAATAGACCTTGGCTGGTCGGATATAATGCGACTACTTGGCGTTCATGGCGTATTAATTCTACCTTCTCAACAAGTTACATGACACAGTGCAGGTATATCAAACATCAATCGGCATCTCTGAAAACTAAATACTACCCACTTGCCACCTTGCCACCTTGCTAGAAATGCTGAAAATCCGAGCTAAATTGTACTTCTGTGGTTCATCTTCTCTGCTGACTGAGCGACTGAGCACCAATAACATTATGCCCAATCGAATGTGAGTTCATGTCCTGCCAGAAAGAAAAGAAGTATGAAATCCAGGATTTGTGCCTAACTTATCTAGAGCACGGCGAAGTCTCAGATCCAAGTTAGTCACAGCCGCATAAACTATTCAGGTAGATTATTGTGAAAAGGCGTCGTTGTCGTAAAACTAGCTATATGCACCGTCATCAAGTTGGTGGTATATTCATTAAATTGTTTTGATGTGGGTCTCAATATTTTATAGCTTAGTTGCGTGCCTGTGAAAACTTAAATTTTGCCGATTCATGAATTTGAATGATATTTTCAGGTTGGTGAACTTAAAGAAAGGAGTTGGGAGAATGTGTATACGGATATTTATCGCCCACTAAACATATACTGTGCCTTCGTACAATTCTGACTCAAGGTGCTGATAATGTTCCATCTCTGAGTTGGGCTGCATAAAATTCTCTCTTATTTTTCTCGAATACTACCTTAGTACGACATGAACAGCAACTGACCATCGAACTGTTCCCTACATTTCTCAAGCTCGCTATCAAACACCCTGTCGATCCAGAGGACTTCTTTTGCCAACCCAACCACCGCACCCCAAGAAGCCAAGTTCATCTCCAGTGCTAGATTGGCTATCATCTCTATATACCACGTCCTTTCATCCATGTTCCAACTTTCGACCATTCCAAAAACCACGATCCAAACTAACATTGGCTCCAAGGACTTTAAATAGACATCCAAACCGCCGTACAATAGCAAAGTCTTGAGTTTAGCAACAAAGAGCTTTGTCTCGATGCCAAGTTGTCCGGAGATTTGGCGGAGCTTGCACAGGAACAGAATAAGTCCAAGCCGAGTAGCTTCTTGCATGACGCTTCTAGCATCCGTAGCAGGAATTGATTTGCCTACTAAAGTATGGAGTATTGGATCAATCCAATATGTCAAAAATTTTACATTCTTCCATCTCTCGCCCCTAGCCTCTTTGTATTTGGTAAAATCAATTGCGATTCGTGTGTCATGAAACGCTGTGTTAAGTAGCTGGTCGTCCTGGAAATCCAATAGCCACCACGGCTGCGGAATCTTCTTTTGATTCTGGAGTTGATGATTTAGCTTTTCAAGGATATCTGAACGGAATCGGCTGCCAATATGTGTAGGAAATTGAAATCTAGGCCGCGTATCTCGAAGGCATGCCGCTGACAGGTCAACCCTATGATAGAATCAGATCGAAGTTCTAAGTAGCAAATATTCTTTGGAAATGTTAAATACCCAAACACCATGCACCTCAGTGAGGGATTTTCATTCAAGGTTTCAAAGCCACCTCGAAGCTGAATGATCTTGGCCAAACCATTAATGTGAGTTTCGAAGCCAGCAAAGTCCTCACAGTATACCTATAGCAAAGCATATTGTCAGTTAGCTCGGACTATAGACTGTGGCGTGGGTTTCTCACGTTATAGCACATGAAGCCAGTAATACTGTAAACAACAGTTTCACTTGTACTGCTTCTTGGGTTTGATAATTTGTTGTTAATTGCCTTCAATGCCAGGGTATGATAGCCTACAGAGACTGGATTATCAAGCTCTCTGCCATTGGCCCAATGCATATCAAGGGATACGTTAGCGAGAAATTGATAGAATGAGGTTGCATCCTTGGTAGCTGTGGGTAGCCATGTGTCTCGGAAGGTTATAGAGTTCGGATCAGCTGCCGAGTTGACTAATCCAATGATTATAATGTAAGTAACCCTTGGGACTAAAGTATTGGCTATGTTACGCACCTCGGTCCAAAAGCCACTGCTCACGGATTGTGACAGGTATTGGGTAATTCGCGAATGGATCGACTCGACCAGCTCCTAACATAGACCTTGGGCTGGGCAGCAAGAAGGATGGGTTTCTCACAACGTTCGATTCAGCAACGTTTAGAGGTACTTCCAACTTTAAACTACCACTATTCACTTGCATCTGCTGATATAAATAGTTATCGGGCGCGCCAAAATTCTCGTTATCTAGTGGTGAATTAATATCGCTATTTTGACGAATGTCTGAAAAGTCGGTTGGTAGAAAGAGTTCTATACGGTCCTTAATTACAAGTCTCCTTGTTTTTGGCAACTCTTGTTTTAATCGATCTCGGATAAGCTTGTGACTCTCCGTTGTCGAAAGGAGACCAGCAGGTTGCAGGGTTGGCTTGTGCTTCGTTGGTCGCGCCATAGGTCGATGACTCTTTTGGGTTACATGTGTTACTAAATTTGTCTCATTTCGACAACTATTTTCTTCCAGAGTTATTGTGTTCTGCGAACTGGTGCTCCTACTTCTTGACGTCATATTCATATAAAGTTAACCGTGGAGACTGTAGAGTTTGCATATCTGATCGGTGGCTTTACCATCCAAAGCGAGAAGCAATGTGAATAGGAGTGTTGAAGCATGAATCCTTGCATTTACTTTACAGAGTATTTATTCTTGATTTATGATGCTGGACGATGACTTCGAAAGAAGTCCTGATTGTTGTATTTTAGAACCTCGCTGTGACAAATCGAAAATTGTAAGACTTTTAACGAAATATAGCGAGCGTTCTTATGTAATCCAACGAAAAGTGTCCCGGCAATTACCTCACCCCTGTTAAGATTGATATCTAATTAATAAGCATGCAGCATTATTCTATTGCCAATGGATAAATAATGAAACTAATGTGATCTACCCCAAAGTTCAACCTCACTCTTCCAAATCGCCTTAGGCATCCGCATAATTCGCTGCAGAATCTAAAGGAGAGCGACAGAAATATCCGCCTTTTAGTAAACGATAAAATGCATCTTCTGCATTGTTATTATGAAAACCCATTCAACTTGAATTCATTGCACATATCGCTCAAGGCCTGCATTGGACAGCCTCCACGGTATGCTATCTTATCCCACCGATGGGCAGCAGAACCCGAGGATGAAGTCACGTTTGAAGACATGACCTCTCGCCACGAGTCGTCGAAGAGCAAGAGAGGCTACCAGAAGATCATAGGTTGCTGCCTCCAAGCTTTGCGAGACGGCTATAACTGGGTCTGGATTGACACTTGTTGCATCGATAAGAGGAGTAGTGCAGAGCTGTCCGAGGCAATTAACTCGATGTACAGCTGGTATGAAAACTCCGAAATCTGCTATGCGTTCCTCGAAGATGTCAGCTACCCAGATGACACATCAGCTTTCATGGAAAGCAGCTGGTTCAAGAGAGGGTGGACCCTGCAGGAACTAATTGCTCCTGCAGAGATAGAGTTCTTTTCTAAGGACTGGCGCAAAATTGGGAGCAAGGCGGATTTGTCTTCCACCCTCTCTAAAATCACCAGGGTGAATGAGTTTGTGCTCGCGGAAGGGCTTCATGTGTACAAGGCTAGTATAGCAGAAAAGATGTCTTGGGCGTCACAAAGGGAGACAACAAGGCCGGAAGATAAGGCATACTCCCTAATGGGCATCTTCGGAGTTAATATGCCCACTTTGTATGGCGAAGGGTCGCGTGCCTTTACAAGGCTGCAGTACGAGATCATGCGAGTATCCAATGACCACACTATCTTTACCTGGCAGAGGAAAAGCTTGACCGCCGGATTACTTGCCGAGTCGCCGGATGAGTTTTCCCAGTCGGCTATATGGCGTCCCCTGGATTTCCAAGCATTTGTTGCAATATTTTCGATATCGACCTTTAAGCCTGATTTTGCGCCAACGAACTTTGGGATGCATATCCAGCTACCACTGGCCCCAGTTCCCGAATTCAACGGCTATTACATTGGCTTTCTAGCATGCACAAGCAAAGCTGACCCTCATGTCAATTGGCGAGCAGTGAAGAAAGATTTGCATCTTCCTCCTGAAGCAAAACTCCCCTTCATTTTCTTGCGGCGAGTACCAGGAGGTTTTCCGCGACAGTTCATGAGGACCAGCATCGACAATTGCATGATGGGCTCTGGGAATCCTACCGACTATGAGTGTGAGCTAGAACCTATTTGGATCTCCTTGATGGACGACATAACACCTCTAGTTTGCAAACCTTTAGTGGGGCAACTTCCTTCCCCCTCGGATATTCTTGTTCCCATGGGAAAAGCGGAGGATCTTGTCACTATTATTATGGAAAGACGCCATCAGAACCTGAAAATTGTTACTGGTTATCCACCGGAAACATTCTCTCGTGGTAATGAGTTGACACTGAAAATGGCTGGAACTGCTGCGCAGACTCTTCGGGTTATGATCATCCAGAATAAGAGAGGGAGAGGAGATGTTGCCATCGTCTTCTTCCTAATCGGCTCAAATCTTTGTCTTGCTTGCAGTCAGACCCTTGCCAATGATGATGCGGAAAGAGTTTACAACCGTATTCTCGCTGAAGGCACAACCTTCACTGGATTTCTTTCGATCCCGTTCAATAGCTATGGAGAATCCTCGATGTATCGCGGAGGTTTCTTCATATCACTTGAATGTGTCAACGTGGGGGCATTAATGTATCGATTTACAATTGGTCCAGCCCATCGCGATACGAGTGTGCCAGCGGGAAACACGGCCAGAGGGCGGGCGATTCAGATTTTAATAAACCTCCCTGTTCCTTCGGACTTTTTTACATACCAACTAAAGCATCGTTCACAGAATATTGGGGGCGAGGTGGGAGAGGTTTTACTCGCATTTTGGCCTAAGGTGGAGGACCAGACTGTGCCGCAGAAAACCCCAGCGGCGGAGAAGAGACTGGAACTTCTGCACAAAATGTGGGAGACTACGGGCGACTTTTGGGATGATGATTTTGAAGACAGGTAACGGAGACCGCAAGCGGTTTCCTCCAAATGCCCAGAGGTGCTCGTCTATCACGTAATGCCTGCTTCTCTGCTCTCTTACGGAGCTTTGCTAAGCTGAAACCTGAACAAGTCTAAATAACCTAACGGTACAAAAATTGTTCAGCATAAGCGAACCACCCTAACGCCCCTTCTTTCTGTAGCTTGGCGCATAGACAATATACAGTCTTGGTAATAGAGTAACATCCCCCTGGCACAATACCCTCTAATTTTAGGTTCTATGGGACGCTCGTTGAAAATATCATACCTCCCACTTTTCTCATAGATATAGAGCAATTTGGCATCATCTTTCGTACGATGCCGTTCAGGTTCTACTGTAGCGAAGACAGGTCTCTACTTTCTCAAAACACGTTGCACCCAGATGAAATATAGATTAAAAATTGATGTCTCTATTCTAGTCGTGACAGTGTATGGTCTACTGAGAGACAATTGGATGAGCTACACTGCCCTACTATTACTACCATGTGTTTGTTGGAATAGTGTTTAATTGAAAGTATCCTTTACTTTTACGTATCAGTTCGTAGTGGTGTAAACTCAGTCTTGTTTGTTCGCCAAAATGTCCCGTAACAAATCCTAGATACTTTCACACCTTCAAAACACCTCGATATCGCATTCCACCCCCCTGTAACTTCTTCAAAGCTGCGTTAATTCCGTCTACTGACATTGAAAACTCCTCAAGAACTGGTTTCACACCATGCTCTGCGGCAAACTCCAGTAGTTGGTCAACACTTGCTGGGGTTGAAGTGCAACTTCCTATAAATGATAATTCTTTTGTAAGGAACGGAAGGAATGGGATAACTAAAGCCTCTTCGCTGACTGTGAGAGGAAAGATCTTTCCAAAAGGCTTCATAATGTCTAGATATCTAGAGATTGTTAATGAATGTTTTGCTACGATTGTGGAGTTCACTTACAGAACCCAATTTGGATGCTCGCTTGTAGTGACGAACAAGTGATCGAGCTTCTTTTCGAGTTTCAGAGTATCAACTCCCTTGGTAGCAACAAACTCACTAGCACCAAGCTTTAGAGCTTCATCTCTTTTAGAATTTGTTCCGGAGAAAGCGACCACCTCACAGCCCCACTTAGATGCAAACTGTATAGCCAAGTGACCTAGTCCTCCGATTCCGACAATTCCTAAACGTTCCCCGGGTTTAACATATTTCAAGAGCGGAACGAAAACTGTTTGACCAGCACACATGAGGGGTGCTGCATCCACGTCACTGAGTTGTTCTGGGATGCGATGTAAAAGAGTCTCAGGCCAAATAGAGTGTGTTGCGAAGGATCCTTGATCAAAATCACTACCCGAGAAAAATCGGGATCCTTTGGAGCAGTGCATATGTGAGCCTTTAACACAGTATTCACAGACTCCGCAGCCGTCCTTAACATAACCAAAGGCTACCCGTTCCCCTCTATCGGTTATTAGCATTCATCCGTAAGAAACTTATCCACCCAAGCTAGAAACCCGGGAGTTACTCACATTTTCCATCCACCTTTCAAGCTATCGCCCAAAGCTTCTACTGTTCCAACACCTTCGTGGCCAAGTACAATGCCGGCACTCAGTCCATGCAGATCTGTCCCGCAAACACCTGAAGAAGTTATGCGGATAAGCACTTCATTACCAAGGAGCTCGCGGGCTTTGTAGATGCCTTCTACAACTTGTCCGTTCGGTGATCCGTGAAAAGTCTTGAAGTCTGGAGAGGTGACCATAATTATCGTCGAATAATAGGCTTGGTATGAAGACTGTGGCAAAGTATTGAGCTGCGGCAGAGAATGTGCTAGATTTAGAGAAAAGGCACCCCGAACAACGTACTACGTCTTAAATTTATACTTTGTAGAATTAATGCAAAATACCAAGGAAGGAGCGAGTCTCTCTTAGCTCCTCCTGTAGACTTATTACTCATCCGACGTGAATTTCTAATCGTATACTGTTTAATATATCTAGGCTTATCGAATTCCGCTGTGAAAGTATAAGCAATACGGTGTTGGTGACACCAAAATAGAATGCTGCTCGGTCCTGATTTTGCGCCAATATTTACGCTAGCAACACTATTATTGGTGGACCTTCACGATGCCATACTTTGGAGTGGGGAGACAGTGCCAAGGGCCTCGCTTAACCCCTATGTTGTAGAGGAGCCAATAACACCTGCTCCAGGTTGCATAAACGTGCATACATCCCCGAGATAGCTTAAATTCCACCACGTTCCGAGGCACTCTTCAAGTGATTATCTATAACAGTCCGATAATCAAAACACTGATCTCGTGATGCTAACTAATGATTCTGCCGCTAAGAATCACCAATCACTCACGTCGGTAAATGCAGCGCCATCTACTTTGCTAGCGACTTCTATTCCAAGTTATAGACCTCATTAACACCTCCTATATCTTGGCTGAATGTCATTATGTAATATGTTGCATTGGACACGTATTCGCTCCTTGTCAAGATGCACATTCAAACAGCTATCCACCAAATTACCTCATATAAAATACAGTTTATTCTATTGATTCTTTTTCTAGGATATTTGATCTGGCCTAGTCAAGGATTTAAGCACCTTTACAACAACCTGAGTTAGGTATTCAAAGCAAGTTTGCCAAGCAGTCAAGCAAGTTCAAAGTCAGTCATTCCACTCACGGCTCTTGGACGAAACATTCTTGTCGCACTGTGTCTCTGATACCAAAAGTACAGCTGTAAGGAAGGTGTGCAGAGGTAGTTAATAAAACATTGGACGTATCTTTCCATTGGCACGGTCCAAGAGGCGGCTTGGTAGAAGTTCTTCATATCTAATCTACTGTTAGACTTCGCCATGTAATATATCAGATTGGAAATACTCACACATGTTTGATCCACTCACAAACAATTTGTCTAGTTGTAGAAGGATCGATGATCTCCTCAACTCCGAAAGCATTAGCTGTTCGGACTGGGTTCATGAGTCGAGTGTATTCTTGTTCCAGCTCTTTATACCTAATTTCCCGCTGTCCCGGTTCCAGAGCTTTTAGTTCAGCAGAATGCCCGACTTCGATTCCACCATCAAGAGGCAGACTGCCCCATTCTCCACTTGGCCATGCAACTCTCATTCGCGGATCTCTGCAGTCTAACATGACACCCCCAGCAACGCCAAAAACTCGACGAGTCACAACACTGAAGATTGGCATGGTAGTTGAATAATAAGCAGTTGCGAGAGATATACCATGTCTCATGGTTGCAGCTCGTTCGGCTATTGTTCCAACTGCATATCCTGGAATGTCAACAAATTGTACAATGGGAATGTTGAAGATATCGCAGAATTTGAGATGGCGAGTGACTTTCTGACTTCCAGCAGCATCAAGTGCTCCGGCGTTAACTTGGCAATTCATAGATATGACACCAACAGGGCATCCTGCAAGCCGACCTAGACCGACAATTGCTGTTGTTCCCCAAAGACTTCCAATCTCGAACCAACTTCCTAGATCAAGCACTGTGGTGATGATGCTTCTAGGTTCGTACATCCGGGCTTTCTTTCTAGGTATAATAGATCGGAGTTCTTCGCATTGACGGTCAACAGGATCATCAAAACTAGTCACCGGTGGCAAACTCGTATCACCGCAATTAGGTAAATAGCTCAATACTGTTCGGAGTTGCTCAAAACATTCCTGTTCGTTGGCCGCTAAATTATCAATGGTTCCGTTCGTACAATGCATACCTGGCCCACCAAGATCTTTTAAGCTCAACCCTTCTTCGAAAGTGGCTCCAGCAACCACTTTTGGGCCAGCATTGAACAGAGATCCAATGTCCGATGCCATGACAGAGAAGTGACAAGCGACAACTCTAGCAGCCCCAAGGCCAACGGCAGGGCCTAAAGCCGCTCTGGATTACTGTTAGTGTGTAGCAATTGATCAGAACAAAGCAGCCCTGGAAAGAAGATTGTCTAGTGTTGGTAGAGGTCTCCCGGCGCCATGAGCGGGAAAGAGAACATGGGAAGTCTACCACTAAGCAACCGAGTAGATTGAATTCGCACCCAGGAACAAAATTTTACTAACCCTAGGTTTGGAATTCCCATGTTCAATTGTTGAACAACCTGTGCAAATGATGGGAGTGGTGGTATATAAGAGTAACCTTCTTTCATAATTGTCGTTACACTACCTCCACCAGAAGACCCGTCCACTAGCTTGACCATAGGTAGCCTAAGCGCAATGGCCAATTTTTCCATATACACTGTCTTCTCTGTTAAAGCTCCATCCGCGTGACCAGCTCGGATTGAAAAATCGTCAGCAGTGAAAACCACCTTTCTCCCTCGCAGCAAGCCAAATCCCTGGACATTATTAGAAGGTATGTATGATACGGGTTCTTCTCTTGTGCCATCTAGTTTCTTCCATTCTACAGTTCCAGACACTGATCCAACTTCGCGAAAGCTTCCTTCGTCAAATAGTTGTAATACACGTTCTCGCACCCAGAGCTTTCCCGCTTGCTTTTGCCGGACGTAGCCTTTGTTCGAGGTGTCGGGTGTATTTGCAATGGCTCGGAGAGCGTCAAGTTGACCGAGAATATCTGAGTAGTCGGCTGGCAACTCGTCTTTTGAGGTTTTTATGCGCCGCTGTCTTCTTGGAGTTACATGTCCAGCTACCTGGGAGAGACGCTGTGCGGGATTGGAATTTTCTCGACGTCCTTTCACGTCACCCTGGTCCGGCATGCTTGACCAAGATTCGAATTGGTAACCTGATGGTTAAATCAAGTGTTGCTACCATTGCAAAGGGACTGAGTATTTGGAAATATATGGGTACATCGGGATGTCTCTAGGTTTGCCTCGGCAGCTTCCCCGCCAAATCCTGGGGTCATGCCGATCACTCGGCTGTTTTTTGGACCTTCGCTAATTATGTACTGTACAACAATCGCATTTTCTTCCAGTGACCAATGTCTGAGATTGGGTAGAATGAGAGATTAACTCTTTAATTTTCTTAGTTTGAATACACTTACTTCAATTATATGCTACTTTCCAGATATGGCATACCCACCCGTTCGCCAGATCAAGCGTCTCCTTGTTGCCAACCGGTTTGTATACAGATCAATCTTTCCTGGTATGCAGATTTAACAAATTAATTAGAGGGGAAATAGCGACCAGAATTATTTCTACAGCTCGAGAGCTCGAAATTGAAACATTCTCTATTTACACCACTAATGACATCACCCATACGTTGAATGCCTCAAAATCTATACATATCACATCGCCAGCATCTTATCTCAATATCTCAGAGCTAATTGAAATAGTCAAGAAGTACAAAATTGATGCAATTCATCCAGGTTATGGCTTTCTTTCAGAATCAGCTGACTTCGCACAACGAATGTGGGATGAATGTGAAGCTTTAGTCATAGGACCTGGGCCTGAGGTTCTGACCAGAACCGGCGATAAATTGCGAGCTAGACTCCTTGCTGAAGAGTGTCAAGTTCCTGTACTAGCTGCACTAAAAGTTCCAACAATCGAAATAGATGAATTAGCAAATTTTGCTTCTTTGGTTGGCTATCCTATCGTTATCAAAGCTGTCGACGGAGGAGGTGGACGAGGAATCAGAATTGTAAAAAAACCTGAGGACTTAGCTACTCTGGCTAGGTTAGCCATGCGTGAAAGCCCAAGTGGAAAGGCGTTTGCAGAGAAGGCAGCTATTGACGGGTTTCGACATGTCGAGGTGCAAGTACGAGTCGTCATCTCGGCCATAAGAATACGGAGACTAATTCTCTTTGCAGATCATTGGCGACGGACAGGGAAACGTGAGGCACCTTTGGGAACGAGAATGCAGTGTCCAAAGACGGTTCCAAAAAGTGGTAGAGTTTTCGCCAAGTTCGATTTTGGATAGAAACCTGGTAGCAGAAATCATTTCTGCTGCCATGAGGATGGCGGAAAAGGTTTGAACTCATAATTCCCATATCGGATACATTTTCTAACATAGCTAGGTCAAATACTCGTCGTTGGGGACCTTTGAGTTTCTTGTTCGCTCATCGCCGCCTGAGTACTACTTCTTGGAAGTAAATCCTCGGCTGCAAGTAGAGCACACAATCACGGAATCTTTAGCTTTAGGGTGTGACCTCGTTCAAATCCAACTTTTGCTAGCACAAGGGCATGCTTTATCATCTCTGTCGATATCTGGCGTTTCCCAAGATCCAGTCAGCCCTCCACCTTTGCACTCATTGCAGCTTCGCGTTACCGCAGAAGACGTGTCAAATGACTGGGCGCTCAGCGTCGGGAAAATCAACTACTTCAGAATGCCATCTGGAAATGGAATTCGAGTCGATACCCATCTGCTTCCATCACAAGCTACAGTGGTAGGAACGGATTTTGACAGCTTAATAGCGAAAATAATCATCACAGCGCCAACTTGGGAAGACGTATTGAGAAAGGCAAAACGTGCACTGGTGGATACCTATGTTGAAGGGGTGAAGACGAATTTGGATATTTTGAACGGCATTGTTCATAGCCAAGCTTTTGCACATGAATCTTGCGACACTCAATGGCTTGAAGCCAACGTCTCATCACTTTTGACCTCTGGCAAAGCTATATTGGCGAAGTCAAAAGAAGCAATGTCTTTGATTGTTCCCACCGCCAATAACAATACTTCGGTGGCGCCAGCATCTAACGTTCTATTTCGGAAGGGTGATGCGTGGTCTATCTCACTGACTCCCGAGATAGGATTGTCGACCGAGCCAAACTCATCTTCACTCATTCACCTTCAGCTAAGCCGCGTTCTCCGCAACGAGTTTCCTGCATCTATGACTGCACAAGTAACATATACCTCACCAACCATAGCACCGACGTCGTATCTCATGACACTAGCTAGCACCACTGCTTCGTTTGGTTCCGTTTCTAGCGGCGCCACACATCGACGTGGAGAACCAGGTAATGGAAACCACATTATCACTCCTTTCCCAGGCACGCTGGTAGAACTCTTAGTATATGAAGGCGATGAAGTGAAGCAAGGCAGCGTGATTGCTGTAGTGCGGCAGATGAAAATGGAGCTGGAAATTAAAGCCGATAAAGCCGGTACTATAGTATGGGTTTATGAAGGTGATGAAGGAGATGAGGTCGGGGAGGGAATTTTAATTGCTGAGCTTGATACTGGACGTGAATCAAAATTATAGACATAAATCTCGTTACCAAGACGAATATTGGCCAGACCTCGCTTCCCCTGAACACAAGCGAACCTTGACTTGAGTGGGGCCACAACCATCACTTGAAAGTAGTCCACAAAAGAGGAATCGAGTTACGGGAAAAGAAGTCAAAAACATAAAACATAATGTTTCAATTAGAAAATAATGGCAAAAAAATAATGTTTGTCCCTCAGGCGCGAGTCGAACGCGCGACTAGTTCATCTGTTAGCAGATGTTTGAGATCATTTTTGCGTTGGCAAGTACATACCATTCGGATTAACTGAAACATTTACAGTCCGACGCCATAAACCAACTCTGTGTAATTGTTAGTTGTGACTAACAGGTCGCTGATTGTGATTTGTACTTACAGACGACCGAGGGTTTGGTTTGATTTGTTTAAACAATTTCGAGGGTCGGTTAATATACCTCGAGGTTTAATGTGGGTCTGCTAAGTTAGAAAGTGGGATGCTGGAAAGAGACTCAGGCGAGGTAGACACCTACCTAATCATAGTAAACAGTGGAGGAACGTGTCGTAGTATCGATGATCAATTACAGCGGAATGACCATACACAAGGTGGCGTTTCTAGCTGCTCGAGTCTGGTCACGAGACTACGGATATTAGCGATATTTGAGTATCAGTCAAAGTGAGTAGACCCGTGTATATCTCGGAGATTTTTAACAAATTGTGCGATCGATTCATTGGTGTACCTAGATAATCAAAGCAGGATTTGCTCATGGCATTTGGCACTTCATGCCCTCCAGTGCTTTCCAAACTCGCCTAAAGGTTATGCCGTGAATTTTGTCCACCCAGAAAAAGGACTTGAAGATCACTTCAGCGTCATCCCAGGAGAAGATACTTAATCCCTTTTTATATCCATTGGCAAGTATTTGAAGATCTGTCTGAATTTTCCCTTCTGAGGCCGTTGAAGCTGCACAGAAGGATATCCAAAGTAAAAACTCATCAGTGAATAATATGCGAGGTGGCAACCTTTCTAGATATGATGCCAATGTTTGAGCAAGATTATCACAAGTAGAGGTTCCTGGAAAGCCTTCATCGAGAATAGTCACCAGATATACCAAATGTCCTAACTGAGCAACTCTGTTCACCAGATGTAGCGCCTCATCGTTGGAATTGAAATCAAAGCATAGTAGAGCGTACTGGAGTGAAGTAATATCTTCTCGCAAGGATAGTGGATGTATATCAGCTGTCTTAAGATGCAGTAGATTCACATTCAAAGTAATTTCATGAAGCTGGCGGATAATTTTGTCCAGTCTCAGATCAATCGTGACCGTGTTTCTAATCCCCTTTATTTCTCCAGAATGGTGACCGGATATGGTCGGAGAATCTCGATGGAACTCGAAAACCGGCTTCTGAACCAGGTCGATAGAACCACTAAGGTCGGCACTTATATCAATCAGTATTTAGGCAGTTAAAGCATTCTAGAGCTGGGCTCACCGATGAATCTTGTTTCGCACCATTCGCTTCGAATCGAAAGCTTGAATTCCTCCTCTAAGCTCGACCATTTGCTTTAGGCCATTCATGTGGATTTTCCAATTTTCTACATTGCCTTTTACTTTCTGCGTTCTTACATAAGCTTCAAATTTCAAGACATAGACTATGTTAACATACCTCTGAATGAGCAAGCGTGCATACCACGACGATTGTTCCGTCGGTGATATTTGGCACTGGAGCGGTAAGTCGTTCATTCACGATTTCAATGACTTTTTTCAGGTGTATCACTGCCTCGGGTCTTTCTGCTCTGCTCTCAGATAATTGGCGGTAGCTGTCTGCGCAAAATATGAGGCAGTGGAGCAGGGCAGCGTCTCGAAAGGCCATGGGTAACCAGGTCTCAGTCACTGGGTTGTAGTCTGCATATCTTTCAAGGCTATAAATCAACTCATATATTGATGTAGAATCTATTAAATATATCAGCTGCATACATCAAGACTAGGACCGTCGAGCTTACATGACACGAGACGTTCAACCATGTACTGTTCCATCTTGATACCTGTGTTGGAAAGATCGCCGACTGAAATTTCTGGTAGTAGAATCATAGAAGTCATCGTGTCTATCTACAAATCGGGTTAGCACTAAGAGATAGCTATTATTGTCGCCTGTTACTCACTAAGGATAATAAGTTGCCTTTGTTTCCTCTCTTTTGTTCCCTTTCCCGTTTACGATAATTCAGCATGGCACGACTCTTTACGGCTCTTTTCAATTGAGCGCCATGTTTCTTGGGCGCATCGATATAATTAATGAATTCAAAATCAGAAGCCTCCAGACGTTCAGCAATTTGCAGCTTCTTCTGTTCTATCGAGTTCAATCAGTAATTGACTGGATACTGTGTTTGAAATGTTCTACCTTTTCTTGGCCTTCCTCTTTTTACGATTCCAGTTTGCTTCTGAGGTCCATTTTCCCAGGATGTAACGGTTAACTTATGAGGAGTACATGTATTAAAAATCACCATTCGAGGGGCATTCATCACCGATTCACTACCAATTTTGGATTCGACCATTGAGATGCCCCACCAAATATCACTGTGAGTTTCTTTGTTTGAACTATCAGAAGCTGGAGATGTTTAAATCAAGAGCAGTTCCTCAATGAGGAAGAGAGTAAATTATAACGTAAGCAGAGCCGGACTTAAATCCGAGAACTATATGCTCTGATCCCCTACTAACTCGATTTCCGAAATGCCGGATTTTCGCTTAAGTTGTCTCATTGAGAAAGTGCTCTCATGAAAATGTCCCTAATAGGCTAGCGTATCCCCACCATCATGTCCCACGTCACTGTTGTAGCGGTGGCCATATCGAGTAGCTTTAAAATCAACTGGACTTAATGCGTGCTTAAGACCGATGGTCGTAACAGAGACGAGAGTTTGGAAACGTAGCAGTCCTAACCAAATGTGAAGCATTTTATTTTCGAGCATTGTCTCCTTTGGAGTTTAGTTACGGAGTAAACGTGCAAAATTAGGTCAAAACGTGATCAAATGGCGGCTAGCTCTTCTAAATAGAAGGTGCCGTAGTATGGTGTTATAGAAAGGTAGCTCAATTGATGGCTTCACCTCACTCTTTTAGTTGGTGATTTATTCTATGTATCCAAATATAAAAGGCATCACATCGCCTTCAAAAGTTGGAATTCACTGCCAGCATTTTCGTTCACATTTTAACATTTTAACATCCCTAGATATCCAAATATTATCATCCAACCATGTCCATTTCTATTCCATCCAAACCACTAGGCCAAAATGGCCCCCTCGTTCCAATTATTGGCTTTGGGGCTATGGGCATCTCAGCGTTTTATGGCAAGCCAGATGAAGATTTCAAGCGTCTCCAGGTCCTAGATCGAGCATACGAACTTGGATCGCGGCATTGGGATACTGCTGAAATGTGAGTAATATTCTTCAAACGAACTCCAATTCCCTGAAAATAGCCTCAAAGTATATTGGTATCAGTGATACTGCTCAGAAAGCGCAAGCTTCACCAGCAAGGAAAACTTGAAAGTCATGAGTTATTCCTCACAAGATTCAATAAGCTGAGCAATGTACCAGGTATGGTGACAGTGAAGATATAATTGGGTTGTGGTTCAGCAAAAACCCAGACAAGCGAAAGGATATTTTTCTGGCCACAAAGTTCGGGGGTATTGTCGTTCCAGAAGGACTTAAGGTAAGAAGTGATCCTGAGTACGTAAAAATAGCTTGTGAGAAGAGCTTAAAGCGCTTGGGTGTCGAGTATATTGATTTGTATTACTGCCACCGTGTCGACAAAATAACTCCCATCGAGAAGACAGTTCAAGCAATGGTCGAGCTCAAAAAGTACGTACTTCAATTCAATTCAAATTCTATGCTCTGACAAGTTGTAGCAACAATAAGATCCGACATCTTGGATTTTCTGAGCTTTCCGCTGACTCACTCCGTCGCGCTGCGTCGGTCCATGCAATCTCAGCCCTCCAAATGGAATACAGTCCTTTTGAGCTTACCATCGAGTCTTCTACGACTGGTATCCTTGCTGCAGCTCGTGAGCTTGGAGTATCAATCGTGGCTTACAGCCCACTAGGCCGTGGTTTTATGAGTGGAAAATACCAATCTGTGGACGATTTTGAGGACGGTGACTTCCGCAAATATGCACCAAGGTTCTCCCGGGAGAACTTTCCAAAAAATCTCACCATCTTGCACAAATTTGAAGAAATTGCTTCGAAGAAGGGATCTTCATCTGGTCAGGTGTGTTTAGCCTGGCTACTAGCCCAGGGCGATGATGTATTTGTGATTCCTGGGTATGTCTAAGCTCACTGTTGCCATTCCTCCGAGGGTTTCCCAACTAACGGCTTGAATAGGACCAAGAAAATCAAGTACTTGGAAGAAAACGTGGGCGCTGCAAAAGTTCTTTTGACTGATGAGGAAATTTCCGTACTTCGAGACTTGGTTGATGCAACAGAGGTTCATGGGAGTCGAGCTCCAGATGCGTAAGTTTGGGAGCTGCATTCACTTGGAGAATTTATATATTGACCGTTATTAGTTACTCTGACTATCTACTCGCGGATACTCCACCATTGTGATTGTTGATGCATGGCGGAGAGCCTTGTATAGCCAAGATATGCTCACGAGGGTGCCACACTCTCCTTCTCTCCTTTGACATTGTTCCTGTCTTCTTCAGCTGATTAGAAAGATCTCTCTCAAGCATAAAGTTCATCAAAAGCCCTAGGTAACATACTATTCTCAGCACGCTCTAGGAAACAATATTACTCTCAAGATTTGCTTAGCTTTATAGAAATGTATCATCATCTAAATCTAATATAAATACAGCTATATGATCTATATCTTTGGTTCCGCCCCTAGAAAGCCTCCAGCTACTGCCGTCAGTAGCTGGTTCGCAATAGCGGTTCTTGGCGGTAGCCTCAATCCGCCCTCTTTATATTCTTCTCCAGCTCCCTCATCAAGCCCGCTAGTTCCAATTCTTAACGCTTCTCTAATTTCATCCATCTCCACCCACTTTGCATCTTCCAATTCGGGATCATGCTCTAAATGAATCTTTTCACCATCAGGAAGAGCTTGACCAATCGCCCCTATCATCAAGTTTGCTGGATATGGCCATGGCTGTGTGCTATGTATCACCACTCTTCCCAGTAACACACCCGACTCCTCCCAGACCTCTCTTCTTACAGCTTCTTCAACTGACTCTGCAGGCTCACAAAATCCTGCAAGTGTAGAGTAAAAGAACTTCGGCCAGGACTTTCCGCGACCTAGTAACACACGCTTTGAATCGTGTGATACGACCGCCATGATAACGGTGGGGTCTGTACGGGGGAAAGATAAATTCGAAACACCTTTCCGAGTAGCGCATGAGGCTCGCTCTCGTGGTTCTGTCAATACAGATGTAGCACCCCCCTGCGGGGTTGGGAGGGAAGCAAAGTCTGTAGGTGGGCAGACACGTTTAGTTCCTGCATTCACCGACATGGTGGGCTGACCACATCCGCCGCAAAAAGGATTTCTTGCATTCCAATCGAGCAGAGCTCTCCCTTGAGCAAATATGGCAGCTATTCAAAGAATTAGTCTCTAGACCACAACGAAAGAGGTTGAAGAAGTACCTTCTGGTGCATTTAAATTCATGGCAGTTCTGCCTTGCAAGAATGTATAACCCTTGGATTTCATGGCTTCAATGACGCCGTTTGCCTCTTTCTCCACCGATCCCCTTGGTGTGATATCTACCGCAAAGAATGGTGTCCCAGTATATATCCCATGCTCGAACCCAGACTTGTTCCTCTCATCCAGTCCTAAGAACAACACTAACGGAAGCGTAATAGAAGAATTGTATTCCTTGATCATCTGTTCTTCCGTCTTCTCGAAAGGATTCTCCCCAATCAAACCCACAATATCTTTGTGTGTGGCATAAGCAATTGTCGATGGATCTTTGGCGAGCGGCGCAAGGTCATTAAAGAGCATGAATTTGGTAGTGGGATGGACGAGTGCACTCGATATGAAGTCGTGCTTCGCACGGAGGAAGGAAACACGGTTCAGAGGGGATCCAGAGAAATAATTAGCGATTTCTCGCCCAAACTTTCTGCTCAACATTGAATCTACGTCGTGGTGGGCGGGGTCAGGAAGCTGCGGTTGCTTAGGTGGCATACTTGCGCGACTTGCTAGCAGGTCGATAAGTTTGTGGACAGAATAAGAAGGTTACGGGGTAAATTAGAATCGGCCAAAACAAATCAGAGTAACAAAGAGTGTAATGGAAAGCAGACACGGTATTGCCGGCTAGAAATATTGTATTAACAACCATCACTTCGGTTGTGTCATACATTAGAAAGTGGGGTGGTCGGTACTTACTAATTCGGTATGCGATTACAGTACATTGCCGGCTCGGATAACTTTAAGCAGCCCGAGTCCCTGGTGTCTGGTCACGTGATCTTACATCCTCCAGTAACCTCCCATACATTAATTACTTAGGCTTCTTTTAAGTACCTGCCTCTGTGATGTATATTTGGAAAATAGTCCCGTAATTGAGCTACGTTTCTAACGAATACACTTGTGCGTTACTCTTTTGATGAGTGGACGGTCTCTGTCACCAGGAGATCAGCACCCGTCAAAGAGAAATCCAGATTAAGAGGCTAGAATTATAGATTAATCCCTCCGAATAGTGAATGATAAAGTACAGTTTTGTTCCGTTTTGCCATGCTTGTTTTCCCTTTCGCTCCAATTCACATCCCAATACTCCTTTTAAATGCCCACTTTTGCAACATCTCCCGATTTAGGATCATATTCTAGCTTCATATTGATGACAACGCGAGACTCAGCGACGAGCCTCAGCGATCTAAAAGTGGTCTCTCATCCCCAGCATCACCGTTCTCAATCTCTTCACCGTAATCTTCAGAGTCCCTCGACCTGTACATGAAAAACTGCGCTGAGATGGCGAAATCTAAAAACAAAGTTCCCAAACTGCCTGCTAGCCATGATGCGTTGACTAGAATGTATCTTGCGTAAAGGCTTTCTGCCTCCCCCTTCTTACAACGGCCATGCTTTCCAGAACAGTGCGCTTCGTACGCAAGAATGGAAAGAACGTATGTGAGATTTCCGATACATGCGAAGAGGACGAACAGTACAGAGACACCTTCAGTGGACTTCCGGCGAAAGTTGAGTAAAATCTGAGGAATTCTGGACCCAAGGTACAGAATGGCACAGAACCAGCCAAATATCTGACCCCATAGTGAGAACTCCAATTCTTCTGTGGCGGACGATGGATGGTCACGGTGGTGCTTTCCGCCTTGAGAACGATTGCTCACATACCAACCTAATACCCCAGCCAAACAGACTACAAGGATAGTAAATATATTGAAGATTATAGCTTGGAAGCGTGTGGTGGGTTTTGCGATTGATACGGCCGGGGGGTCTGATGGTTTTGGTGCATCTACCAGCGGTACAACAGGTGATAGATGATGAGCCGTATCTGAGAGTGTACTGGGTCTACGCTGACTGGTAACATCAGGTGATAACAGTCCAGTACGCTCATTTGCTTCCCCAATGGTGTCTGATGGCTTGGGTTGTTCCACTTCGTCTTTCCACGTAAATCCACGATAGTAGAAACATTGCGCAAGAAGAACAATATCAGCAAATGTGTAATAGATAGCCAAGATAATCATGGTGGGCAAGACGCCCTGAAGCACAGCTCCAAGGATATTGAACACATCTCCGGCTAGCCAGACGATTATGAATTGAAGCGAAAGACCTTCCGCTGAACCCCTCCTGAAGTTTTCCAGAATTTGCGGACTAAATACCACTATCCAACATGCGATTGATATTGAACCACAAATCCCAGATATGGCAGCGATATCCAAGTTCAGGTTTTGGGAAGGTGGTACCATGTTTCCAAGTGTTGAATGTGCTTCCAGTGTAGTACAATAAGTAGGACAGTGGAGATGTTCACGGCCAATAGTGCACCGATATCAACCCCTGATGGATTGTGTAACTCGGAGTAAGGAAGCGCAATCTTCCCTCTAGTTGTCTAGTTGTGTCGTTCAAACTCCAAGCGAACGATGCTTTACAAAAGAAAGGTAGGGCGTACACTATGCTGCGTCGTGATAGATGTTGTGTTCAGATATGTCATGGGAAAATCGAGTCACATCACGAAAATTCTCCTCACGTGCTTCCCCACACTGCTGAGTCAGGAAGAGCCTCAACCATCCAGTCATGACTCGTGAATGGAGAATTGATTTGCATACAAAAAGATATCCTAATATTTTAGGTAACAAATTTCATATAAATGTTTCCTTTTCTCTTAATTGGTGCTTTAAGGCTCTGGAAGCGTGGAAGAAAACTTGTCGTTATTGTTATCGGAAATTTTCATGCTTCTATTGGGACGCCTCTACTAAGATCGTACTGTCTTGAAATTGTCTCTTAACTAGTGGTTGATCAGGCATTTTCACAAACAGTGTAGACTGAGTCTAGAGCTAGCTCCATAGCAGCTCGGGTGTCCCAGTCTAGAAAAATGGTACACATCTACATAGAACTATCTAGATTAATCTGACTACGCTTAATTACTAGCCTAGAGGTAGATTATTGATGCCTATGGTCACGTGAAACGCTGGTGATTAAGACACTTGCCACAAAAATAAGAACTGGTTGTTAAAGTGAGGTCAATCTATTGCTACTGTATACTAAGATTCTCGATTCAGCATGCCCTTATTTCATCTTCACGGGTCAACGATTAGTATCTAGAAAATCTAACAGAGGCTTTACATCAAGATGGTAAATGTCACAACACTTATTAGCCAGAACCATCGTTACGTATACACAATGTTGAACTAGATAGGCAAGTATTTACATGGCGCTATCATTTCTTGTGTTTTTATTTGCTTGCTATTTGAGACATGAAAGTAGAAATTGGCTCTACATTCGTGATCTCATCACTCTGATAAACCTAACATGCATGCCAAGTTCTGTGCCGTGGAATTAAGAATGTATTACACTTTGACTTTCAGTGAGCGTCAGAACAGAATCAAATAACATTGACAAAGCCCGACTAGGTATGGTGACTCTTCCCGATAGTTCCGGACTTCAATAGTCCACCACACATATTACGCATTCAGCCAAATAACTCATTTACCACTGGAGGAACATATGCCACCCTTCTTCATTGTGTGACTGTTTTGGGAAACTTATTGACCATCGAAGACGTCATTAGAGGTAGATTGTACTGGTGGTGAAGTACCATCTCACCTATGGCGGGGAAGAAGTCTAGAGGGGCAGTGCAAGTTGATTTAGAAATATATATATATATATGTCTTGACATCTCTTATGCTCATTTCTTTCTATTCATCCATACACTAAGCTATTCATCTACAACATTCCTCAATTTAAACAAACACGTACCACTAAAATGTCTGCTCAAGAAAACTACAAGGGACAGGGTGTATCTCACGCCGCTGACTCCTCCGTGCCAGCCTCTGTGCAGAAGAAAGTTCCGCACAGTGTCGAGGATGAGCTCCCAGATTCCGTTCACAACACTGGATCCAATGACAAGACTGGGAAAGTCAGCCACGCTACTGGTCCTAAAGGCAGCATTGTTCCCCAGGTATGTATGCCTTTTATAGTTTGGCTGCGTTCGTTGACAATATCAGGCACTTCAGGAAGGTCTCCCAGCAAAGGTTGAGAAAATCGTGCCAAACGCTATCCATGACACCCGTGGATCCGATATCGACCCAAGATAGGGTGTAGACGACTGAATGATTTCAGAGTTTAGCGGTTGGATGTACAGTAGTCAAAGCTCAAGCCATAATTGATAAATGAATGACTTGAACACACCAGCTTTAAATTTTCTAGCTCCTTGTGCTATACCATAATTGGAGGGATTCTTCGTGCGTAATCTTATCCTATTTCGTGAGAAACTCTTCGAGGCATCGATTATCCTTTTCTCTCCCCGAGCGAATACGTACGACGCTAGCTCAGATATAAGTATTTTATTTCTGTGCCTAAGATTGCTTCAGAAGTTAAGCTTGAGATTTAGGTTATTATTCGTATCGATGTAGATATCATTGTCCTGATCCCACGTATACAACTCAAACCATAACTGTGTCAAGAAAAGAGGAAGAAAAGGATACCCAGAGGAGACTTACCCGTTATTAATTCGTCGGTAGTTAGTACCAAAATACTTCCGGATTTGCAATCATGACCTATCGTCGTCACTTTGTATTCTACTCTGCGCAATAAAACCTCAAATCTTAGTAGGATGGATGGGCGATCGTGCCAAAGTCATGCGATACCAGAGGCCACAGGCATTTGCTAGCTGCAACAGGAGGTGTGTTACTCGAGCGAGTTTCCACCTGTGCTCTCAAATTCTATGTTTGTCAAGAAGTCGAGTATCAGAGCATACAAACGATAGATAATGGACAATATGCGCAAAGCCATTTTAGTGTCGTTGATATTCCTGCCAACATGGTAATATTTTTAAAAGATATATACATTAAGCCTGAGATAAGACTTGTTGATACGATACATCGACCGCAATTCCCTATGCCAAAATCTTCACTGCTCTGATGATACGTTAACGTAAACAGCAGTACTTACGGTGCTGATTTATTGCACTAATTCCCATTGTATTCGAGTCCTCCTAACGCCAAGCTTGCAGTCTTTATGCTTGCTCCAGGTAAATGCGCCACCGAAATATAATTTTCATCATTACTCTTACATTCCAGATAAATGTCTATCTTCTCTTCATTAATTGCTCGTCTGGACGCGTTTGGCATCCCTTTCCGCGGACGGTTCTTCAGGACCTCTCTTCTTATCCTTTTCAGCCTTGACTATTGCATTCTTTTGCGCTTGTCGACGACGCTCTTTCTCCTTCTTCTCGTTTTCTTTACGTAAAGCTTTGGATTCGAATTCATGCCAATCACCAGCAAGCTCCGCAAGTCTAAAACCAAGTCAGCGTTTCGATCCTAAGGAACAGGCTTTATACTTACTCCGTAGCTTGTCGAGGCTTCGGTTCTTCCGTAGTGAAGTATGGGTGCTCGAGAACATCCCCGGCGCTTGGACGCTTGGAAGGGTCATATTGAAACATCGCTTCAAGAAGTTCATATGCTGCAGGCGGAACTCGGTCCTTGTATCTCTCTGCAAAAATGCTAGGTTGCTTCACACTTGGTCTCAGTAATTCAAACCAAGCCATGTCGACAAGGCCAGGCCAATCCGTCTTGTTTGGCGTTCCGAGAACTGCGTAAATCTTCTCAAGTTGGCTTATCTCTCCACCATCACCAGGGAAGATAGCGTGCTGGGTAAAAATTTCAACAAGAACACATGCGGCGCTCCAAATATCGACAGCAGGACCATATTGCGTCTCGCCGAGGAGAAGTTCAGGTGATCTATACCAAATGGTGACCACCCGATTTGTATAATCCAACTGCCTTCTCTTAGCGTAAAACCTAGCTAGACCGAAGTCTGCTATCTTTAATAAGCCATCGCTGCTAACAAGAATATTAGCGGCTTTGATATCTCTATGAAGTACGCCACGGTTATGCAGGTAATTGAGCCCGTCGAAGAGCTGCTTCGCTAGATGTTTTTTGTGCCCTGCGTCTAGCTTGAATGTGGGATGATTCAACAAGCCAGTCAGATCATGCGACAGATACTCGAAGACCATGAAACAATCGTTCTTTTCAACCATCACTTCCTCCAGGAGGACGATATTCGTATGTCTCAAAGACTGTAACAACTTAATCTCGCGCACTGCTGTAACAGGAAAACCATCACGTTCACCTTCCATACGGATCTTTTTAAGGGCTACTAAGTTTTTTGTGTAAACATGGACACCTTTGTAGACTTTGCCGTATGTTCCAGAACCGACAACCGACTCGTTACCAGTCTTTCGGTAATAAATCGAATCGGATTTTCGCAATTCCTCGTCAAGCACAGGCCGTACCTTCATCCGCTTCATAATTTTCTTTACCTTTCGAGTTGTTGGAGGACGGGGTTCACGGTACTCTGGTCGTCTCGCTGATGCTGGCTCGGTTGGAATTGATCGCGATGCAGCGGGACCTCGAGGCCGCTCTGGACTAGTCTGAGCCTGAACGACAGGCCGCGAAGGCGCTGCGTTAAGTTTCTGTGAGATTTCTGGCTTTGGATGAGTTGGAGCAGTTTTCGAGGAAGCTTTCAATGCAAAACTAAACTTCGTAGGATTTTGCTGACCCTGGGGCCCAGGAGGGGTTGGTCTACTCGGGGGTGGCATTTTTTCATCATCCTTCTGCTTGTGCTCACTTTTGTCCTCAACTTGGAGTTCCTTTGATGGTCGGAAAAGGTCTTCACTATCCTCAATCGTTTCGGGCTTAGCTTGCTTTGGCGAAGCTTCACGAGGCGAATTATACTGCGGGGGATACTGCTGTTGAGGAGAGACATGTTGGGGTGTGACACTGCCGGAGTGGCTATTTTGGCCACGTCCCGCTGGTGGGCCAGAATTTGCATTCCAGTGTAGATTTTGGAACGGCCCGTTACCACGACCTCTTCCTCGAATATTAAAATTGTTGCCCCTATAGTTTCCGCGATTGCCACGGAAATTGTTTTGTGGATTGTAGGCATGATTTATAGGACCTGCCGGAGGATTTTGATACGGCGGAGACTGAGCGCCGCTATAGTATGGGCCTTGTGGACCTGCTGGCGGAGAATATCCAGATTGCTGATGTGTTTGTGGATATTGCCTGATTGATGTTTAGTTGAGTTAATGTAGTGACAATACAGAACTTACGGCTGAGGGGAATATTGCTGTTGACCATTCCAAGTACCTCTGCCTGCGTGGTAAGGAGATTGTACTTGAGGAGAGCTATGGTAAGAATGATTTGAATGCTGTGGCGATTGCGAGTATTGCCTGGGATCGACCTGAGGCACTTGGTTGTATTGAGGTTTTAAAGGGAACGCAGCTTGCATCTGTTGGTTTGGGGTGTATCCTTGACTATAGAATCCTCTATTGGCCATTTTGCCCGTCTTGACTTCGATGCTATTAGCACCTGAAGCAGTGGGGGTTAATGATCGCCGTTTCGAAACTTCGATGGTGTTTGGATTTGAACTTTCTGACTTCCTAGAGTTCGTTGGCTTGGGGTTGTGATATTCTTCGCGAGATCGACCTCTCCTATCAGGTACTGGTGATGCGCCTCGAGATTCTGTGAAGTCTCTCGAAGGGCCACGCGAGGACGGGCGAGTGTCTTCGAAGCGATTGTGACTATCTGGTTTTGGAGACTTTCGGCGACTACCTTTATATGGGGGTGAGTTGTGTCTTCTGGGTCTGTTATCGTCTGCGAATGAATCCCTTCTACGTCTAGACTCGGGCGAGCGAGAGCGAGTACGATGCGAAGAGCGATGGCTGTCTTTGTGATGCGAAGAGCGAGAAGATTTATCGTGCTTGGATCCAGACGGATAGCTACGTGTGTTCGAGTAATCTGAATCCCGATGATGCCTACTCCTATATTCCTCACGATCAAGTGAACTTCTTCTTGGTGATAGCGGAGATTCTTCTCGTGGACGTCGTTCGTGTCTGGATCTATTTGCTACTCTCTCTTCTCCTCGCTGTGGACTGTGATCTCTGTAACGTTTACTCTTCTTGCTACGTGGCGGAGATATACTTCGAGAAGTGCGCCTTTTTGCTGATGTGGGTGCCGGTGACTGGTGCTCACTACGATTTGGACGATCCGAGCCTCGTCTATCATCCAGCAATTCCTTCCCTCTATTACGACCTCTCGCCTCCTCCCCCGAATCCCTAGCAATCGGGTCTTGGGATCTCCGTCTGCGATCACGGCTGCGCTCGCGAGGTCTATCGTAATTCGAGATATGGGCTGGTCTGCTGCCGCGATCTCTTCCCTTAGGTTGCCGGTCACTTTCAGAACGACGTGTTGGAGGGGATCGCGATCTCCTTGGCTGTGAAACTCCTCGCTCTGCTCTACCTCGATCTCTGCGGTCGTCACCGTGGCTCCAGCTGTCTTTCATTTCGACATACCGCGATATGCCGATTTGAGGGTGGTTGATTTATATGAGGGAGTTCCGGAGATTGAAGTTGTTCGTGTCGTTTTGGTGCTGGTCCAAAATCTTCCAGGATAGGTTTGGCTTAGCGCGGTTCGGTTGGCAATTGGGTGGACGTGCAGCAAGAGCTGATAAGTCGTGCTTGGCTCGATGAAGACAGTGCGAATAAATCGTACAAACAGAAATAAAACGAAGGTTAAAGTAGAGAAGGAAAATAATCGAAGAGGAAAACGTTTCGTCTTACCTTTCACAGAAAGCCTACCTCAACATTGAGTTTGCTCATTTCTATGCGAGACCGAAAAGATGCTGCGAAACACCTGCGATAGAACCGAACGTGACCCCTGCCCTCGCATCCCCCAACAACATATTCAATATGATCATTGCCCGTTCTAATCCATCTCTTCTGTTCGACAGGCATATCACGCATTGGAGTCACGCATCATTCAAGTTGTCTACGGGCCGCAAAACGCGGGCAAATCAGAAGTAGCCGAATGAGAAAGGAAATGCTCAAAGTCCTCCACATCAAAAGTCCCGTTTGCAACCCAACATAGCCATACAATTCAAATATCAGGCCCAAGAAACTGTAATCAGCCTGATCATTGAGTCGAAAAGAGTAATCTTTCTATTGACCTTTCCCATATCCAGTGAATTCGTTGTAGCTAGCGGCTGGGAGAATTTGGCATTTCAACGGAAACAATCTTTGGTGTACTTAGGCGTGTGTAGCTAGCTCATTTGCTGGAAGGTGAATACCGCATGTGAAAACTGGCTGCAGTCAAGATATAACGATCTGTTCTCCGTGTACATTCTCTGCAGCCCAAACGTCTGTGTAGAATTGATTACCGGCACAGGCAAAATCGCCGCATGCTCGAAGCGAGAGAGATTATTGCGACGTCCTTGAACAGCTTTTCGAATGCTCCCACATTTCTCTGAACAAGCATATGTCTTATCAAGGTCTATTCAAACCAAAAGCTTGGAGGATTGGCCCAGTTGATGTATTCCAA
>Ga0247807_10000187_pt1 | contig 42603 bp, 37 predicted proteins | sample UWRJL074202C1_FD_179931 | JGI IMG/M metagenome (GOLD analysis project Ga0247807, IMG submission 179931) | Plant litter microbial communities from Arlington Agricultural Research Station in Wisconsin, United States - UWRJ-L074-202C-1 | ecosystem: Environmental > Terrestrial > Plant litter >...
CATCTACGAAAACATGTAATTCAATAGGATTACACATTGGAGGGAGTATAGAATGCAATTCTTGGAATGAAGCAGTGATGAATCATGGAGTAGTAAAACAAGATGGAAGGCATTGGTAACCTGGTTTTGCTAGTATCAAATTCTTTCCAGAGCATTTAACACAGTGACACAAAATCTAGAATGTAAACTGAGCAAAAGTGTCGCTTGCTATATTGAGTGAATTTCATGGCTATGGAATATTTTCTACTTGAATGCAGAATGATAAGGAGGACGCTTGACTTTTGACCATGGTGTGTTCGATAATAGTAGTAATTTATGACAAACATGTAATTTTTTGCTCTCCTTAACGTAATTCTGTGCGTTGAGCAGAGGCAAAATTATTTTAGTCGAAAGGAAGTATAGATTTTCATAGTCTCTCACCGCGTTGAAGGACCAAATGTCACATGTCTGAAGAAGTTCATTGAACTATCACACCGTTCTTGGCGTCCTGCGTGCTGGATGTATCTCTCGTTTGGAACTACCAAATCTTTTGATGAGTCAATGCGTTTGTATAATTTGGGGCTCACATGAATATATCCGATGGCACTGGGGAAAGCATTCTGATTTCGTTTTAACTGGAGGGTTTTCATCTTAGAAAATTACAACTAAGAAAGTACATAGAATTTAGGAGGTGTGATTATTGCTTATTAAATGCGCAGTTGCTTTGCAACTAGCATTTCTAATACTCTATACGCTATGAACTGCATGAAGCTCATACTCCAGGCATTCCAATTATACTTCGGAAGCTCGGTACCATCCGCGGTAAGATATACACAACGAATATGCCGCTAAGTGCTACCAGAAGCCCAGTGAACTGGGTATTAGTTAGTAAGATATTAATCTGTGCACGTGGGGTAAGTTTACCTTTTCGAACCATGTATGGAAATATGCAGCAGTCATCAATAGCATATATACACTGAGACCAGCAACTCCAATAACAGCTTTCGTTGCAACAGTCCATTCCCCTGACCTCTCAGCTGCAGTGAAGGTTTCTGGCTGCGATTCAATGAAAGCGCTTTTGATTGCTCCATCATTCATAACGACAGTTCGTTCCTCTCTCGCCTTCGCGGATCTCCATACCACATTCAAGACTTCTTCCAAAAGGAACATACTACCCAAGACCAATAGAAACACATGGCCACTGATATCATGACCACCCCTCCATTTACCCCCAACAGCTTTACATGCAACTCCAGTCACAAATTGCTCGGCGCTGTCCATCTTAATAACTCCCGCATCTGCCAGTTCGACAAGATCACATTTGCCTCCAGTAAGCTTGAATCCTCTATCGATTATTGCTGGCCCAAAGAACCATTGCGTTATGAATATCCACCACAATGTTACTATCGACCATCTAAGTGTTCCTCGAATTCGTTTTGTAGTGAGTTCTAGGTATGGCCCTGTAGAGGGGTGTGTGAAAAGGAAGCAGAAGTAGCTGATTGTAATCCACGCCCAGCCCTTTTTCACAAATAGCACATTGAACAGATTACTTTTCTTTGCGAAATATGAGGGAGCCGTATTCGCGAAATGGGATTGTGATGCGGTATTGTAAGGAGCTGCTCGGGTGCTGGGATCGAGAAGGCCAAAGAGAGACCCGATTAAAAGTGTCGCTGGATATATAGCCAAAAGTCCCATTTCGAGAGTCGTGGGTAGAAAGGGAGACCTTCGAGAAGTCATTTTCGAGCCATGGAGGTTTGGGGGCGTGCCATTGGCTGTGGTGTAGGACATTGACGGAGGGGATTGAGAGGATGGAGGCTGGTTTTGTATCCTCTGGGATCGTCGCGGAGTCAGTGGTGCCGAACTCATTTTGAGGCCACCGTATGCATACACTGGCGGAAATATTCTGCGGGAAAGTTTGGTCGAGAATGGGAAAGGAGAGCGTGTAGAAGCCAGATATATTTGAGGCAAAATCTTGAGAATAGCGGCGATGACGTCTAAATAATTCAACTGCCAAGGTGGCTCTAACGCGTCCAGAATGCGGGCGCTACCCCAGCCTCAACTGGTCCCCTACTTGTCTAACCTCCAAGAAAGCTATCAATCAACAATCCACTTATCTGTTAATCTCTAGCAAAATAGCTTCATTGATATTAAACCCGAAGAAAAGATGGTCTCCACACGTGGTCATCCCAAGGAATTCCCCGAACCAGACCTCACTCCCAGCAAACCCCCCGCCATCCGCGGGCGCAAGTCGACAGGCTCGTATGCCAATACCTCGAACTGGGCGCATACACCCTCGAACCTCATCATCTTGTGGCTAGTCGTTTCGGTACCACTGGTGCTTTGGGATATTGGCTATGTCGCGTTACGACCTCACAGTATGGCGGGTGGGAAATGGCAATGGCCGTTATGGATGCCCTACGAGTTATACGCGAAAATAGACTATATTTATGGATGGCCAGCCTTCGATTCCAATAATGGATTTACAGCAGCGCAGACGTTTTTGAATCTTATTGAGTCGCTAATGTATATTTATTACCTATACATTCTGTATGCCCATGGGAAGACGTCGCCTGCAGCGAGTTCCGATGCCCCAACAGCTGGATTACTAGGAAAACAACGCTCTGTAGAGGGCCGAAGTGGGGTGTTAGCGCTTCTCGTCGGATATAGTGCTGCACTGATGACTTCGAGTAAGACATTGCTCTATTGTGAGTTTAGCGAAATAGAAATAGTGGTTATTCGATAGATTATCTAATATATGTTAGGGGCGAACGAGTATTATTCTGGTTTCGATAATATTGGCCATAACAGTGCTAGAGATTTGGTCTTCTTGTGGATCATTCCAAAGTAAGTTATTTCCAGAGGATAGAAACGTAGCTTACACGTTTCAGTGGTGCTTGGCTTGTCCTATCATCCTACATGATTTATGAATTTGGCAACGAAATTCTTGAAGGACTTGCAATTGCTGCAGGCTCGGCTACAACCTCTTTCGAAGAAAGTTCTCTTGTCAAGGCGGATTAAAGGTGCAGATGGTGTATTTACTGGTTAGGATTAGGTCATCTAAGACGCTAAGGCTATGTGAGTTGCTTCCCATTTCTAAAATATTTTCACTCTTTCGTGGGGGACGCACGCTTTGATGTTGGGCAATTGTTAGGGTAAATGGTGGACAATGGAAGAAAGATAGGAACGTGGCGGCCAGGTTAATAGAAAGAGAGTTCTGTGTATTTAGATAGCCAATTTAAGTGAGATTAAAGTGCAGCACTCGAAGATCTATATCTCCCTCAGAGACAGCCTTGACCGATTGTTGCGCAACGGTCTTTCCCAATGTTATAGATGCTGCGGTACTTCATCAACATTCAAATAATCAGCTCACCTACAACCAGAGTGAAAGTGACTGAGTGAAACGTGGGCAAAATGCCAGGCTTGATCATAGAGAGCTTGATGAATATAAATGGCATATTAAAGCATACCATTTGAGTATTGAATTATATTAATCTGCGAAGGCCTTAATCGGAAGTAGTCCAAGAATGTCACAAACCTCCTGCTAGATGACCCACTAAATCTGCCGACGATGATTGGTAGAGAGACACTCCACATATCTGCCATCTTTTTGGGTATATAGATACGTATCTAAAACCAGCCATCACAAATCAGCTTGCCTTCATGGCGCAGGTAAGACATCTCACTTCCAATTCCGAGAAACATCAACTAACAATCATCAGTGGTAACGCGTCGCACTTGTATCTTCAAGAGTGTTCTACCACTCTTCGCAATGCGAAGATCCCTAGTTCAATTCTGGGTGAAGGCAAATTTTTTTGTTGAGCCTTTTTACAAGCTCCACTTATTTTCGATGTGGTAGGGGGCATGCTTATTAGTAAGCGACGTTGACTCTCCTTTAACCGCTGTTAGATCTGTTCTGTCGGTGTTCGACAATCACGCTGAGGAGGAGGGATTTATGATGAGTTTCTGTGGTAATAGATGATTTTCGGAGCCAATTCTTTTTAAAAGAGAAAGCACTGAAGTCATAATACTCAGTGTACTACATTAAGACGCACGAAGATGCGAATACCTGAGGGCGCAAAGTTCTCAATTTGGGTAGGCACAGCAGTTCTACCTTGCGTTTGGCCTCGATTTTATCTAAACCTCATAGATACTGCTGGATAATGAAGTAGGTAGATTCATATCAGTTCAGGAATCCAAATGAGGACTATTATTTTAGATGCGTCAAGCTCTCGAAACGCGCATCAGAGCTCTAAGAACTGTTCTCGCTTACAGTTGGATATTGAACGCTGCAATAGACCATCCCATCACGGTAGTCATGTTTATAATCTCGTATTGTACGCTGCAAGCTTTCTCTATTCCATTTCATCAAGATATATTTAGCTACCGACCGAATTAACGGTGCTGCAAAGTTCGTGAACCGTTTTGGGAACAAGATACATGCAAGACTCACCAAGCCTAATTTCATTTGTTGGTAATGTTGTAAAGCAACCAGAGCAATTTCAATACCAACAATTGAGAGATGTTTCTCGGTGGCCTAGACCCGAGGAACACCGTAAGCATCTGTCATTTGAGATGTCTTCAAATGCAGACCTAAAGCCAACATTACTAGTGGTACTGTATTTATTGGCCGAACCACATCCATATAGCGCGCTTACGTAGATTAAAATTCGTCTTACAAGATCGTAAATCGGTTGGAACTTAAGTGATACCTGAAAGACAAGATATCACCAGGATAGTAAGACTACCCAGAGTTATGCTTCAGCAGAAGTGTTGGGGGTTTTCATGGACTGTGATGGACGCCGCACGATCGATGCTCAATGATCATCAACTAACTACACAAGTACTGTACACCACACATTCTAATCTACACTATCAATGATGATATCTGTATCTTGGCTGAATTTGGTGGAAGGTATAGTGTTACCTCTGGATTGATTGCTTATTTATTCTCAATTGCCACGCAGCTGGACACTATAAGCATTTTGAACTCGAGTCTCCCTGAGGCGAAATTGGCCACGCAAACTTTGCGATGAGAGTGATTAGAGGTATACCACCAATTTTGGAGTTGTAGAAAGGCGTGAGTAGCTTGAAATGATGAAGAAGTCTGGCCACAAATCTGCTGGAGCGGAACCTTCTCCAGGCCTAGCTACAATTATCGACTACCTTGGCGGTAATAGTTGCAAGTGTACAGTATGGTGATGGGATACAGTGACAAACTGGCTCCTCCGGTTCTGGAACGAAAGGGCCACATAAATATCGATAGCTTGTCTTTTCACGATGCACCCTGGCGCGACGTCATTGATCTTCATGATCTTTAGGTACAGTAGCTGAGAGATGAGGTTGCAGGATGACCGTTCTCAGGAAAGAACCCATTTCTGATAGATGTTTTCGTCTGCCTGGTTCAATAGATATTCATGTGACAAATGAACCTGGTATTCGTAGGCTTCTTCCAGGACGTTAGTTTGTTCATCATCCAGGATATCTTTTAAAAAGTTATATTCAGTCTACTAATTGTGCTTTTCTTAAACGCTTCAACATATTGTGCTGGATATTGTACGTACTAGACAAGAAGCGTGAATGCGTCTTAGGTCAATCAGTTCCGATCATTACGCACAATGCATTCAATCTTTAGATCGTGACAATCGGATCTCCACATCATGTTGCCATGGTTTATTCGCTTTACTCCCCTAATCATAACGCTATCTGAACGTTTCCACTGCTAGTCGTCATTACGCGTACTTTCTGTACCCTACGAAGAGACCAAGTGGACTTAGTGGACTTAAGTGGACTCTCTGGGCTTGGACCCAGAGTTCCCGCAGTCTTGGTACTACAATTCAAACAGAATACAGGTGCATTGTATCATCGACATCTTTAGATCTGAGTCGAAGATTTCTCAGATTTCTCGACTTTGAACCAAACATTCAAGATTTGACAATGGTCACATTCGGCTATAGCATAAAACTTTATGCAAGTCTGACAGCCGGTACTTGGCCCACACAAAAACGTTATTTTCAACACTCCAACAACATTGCATTCTCCCGCCAATAAGAACGGATCTTATGCTCGAAATAAACTGGTAAATAACATGATTCAAAGGGAAATAGGAGATCCCAAAGCGTCAACTTGTGAGTCTCTGAGAAATGATGAGCAATGCCGGAGGTTCTAATAACAGAGATCATCTCCTGTAAAAACGTTAGTCCGCCGATATGAAACATAAACGACATCATGTGTGGGCTAAGCGATCTAGGATTTAATTGGGGTTGAATCCATCCTCAGTTTGGTACCGGATACTAGGTTGCTTTGATTGGCGTTGCAAATCTTGCCTCTGTAGCTTTTATTGTGCGGCGCCAGTCTTCGCCGCCGCATGTTGGAGAGGCTCACCCAGTAGCTATATATGTATCCGCAAAGTATTTTCGCTGCCCACACCCTATTGCTGCTGACCGATTATCCTGACGTGAGATGTATGTACTGTACACCTGCAGTTAGCATCCTGCACAAAAGGGGAGAGCAGGGTCGAGGGAATACCCAACACAAGAGGTGGTCATGTAAATCATTAATTTCCCCCTCCTTTTCTCCCGTTGTGCCGGGGTCATGGCATCAATAGTGAGATCGCTGCTTATGGCTAAATTTCGATTGCAATTCAGGGGAACGGCGCTTGTCAGGATCTCAGTGGTCAAAAGGCGGTCCAGTAGGTGTACCTGCTTAAGCGAGACGAAGCTGATGCGACGGCGTTCCTTCGGTTCCTCAGGGGTTATTGTTTACATCCATGTTCTCCTTTGTTCGCCTTCGGGTCCCTGGATGTTCCACGAACGCTGATAGGATCCGCTGTTTCCAACACTAATTTATTCGACGGTGCTAACTAAACCCAGCCGGGGAGGTGGTTTTCCAATGGCTTGAGGTTTCGGCCGCTGGGCGTCCTGGATGGCTGCAGAGTCTTACCGCCGGTCCGCAAACGGCGGGTCAGATCCACGAAATGAGGAGGAGTTTCCATGGGCAAACACAGGCCTGAGCTTCAGGTTAATCTCCCACGACCTTTATAGCCAAACCGTCTGCTCCTCGTTCTTGTTTTCTCTTCAGCCCAACAGCCAACCTTCAACTCACACTATTCACTTAGCACTTTGACTTCGGTCGTCCATTCTTTACAGAACAATCTATCCACCACAGCTCTTCAGCATCACCTTCAATCACAAACTCCTTCTTACCACCTCCCCAACCAAACCAAATCAACCAACCTTCAAAATGCAATTCTCCATTGTTGCCGTTGCCCTTTTCGCCGGTGCCGTCATGGCCGGTGAACAACACACCGTCTACCAGTCGGAGACCATCACTGTCACCAGCTGTGCCCCAACTGGTAAGTGAAACTATTCGGGTTGTATAAAACAGAAGCTAACAAGCAAAAGTTACCGACTGCCCAGCCAAGAGCACCGTCACCAGCGTAACCTCTTACCCAGTTGTCCCAACCACCTACCCATCCGGAGAGGAGACCACCCCAGCTGCCCCAGAGTACCCAGTTGTCCCAACTAGCTACCCAGCTGCCCCAACCTACCCAGTCTACCACAACGGTTCCTCATCCGAGGTCCCAGCACCAACCTCCTACCCATCTGGAGAGGAGACCACCCCAGCTGTCCCAGAGTACCCAGTTGAGACTGCCTCATACTCCACCTACACCCTTTCCACCTGTATCCCAACTGTGATCACCACCAGCGTTCTCATCACCCCAACACCCGCTCCAGTGCCAACCACCTATGCACCAGTTTCCCCACCATACTCCACCGGCACCGTTGTTGTCCCAGGAAACAGCACCGTCCCAACCACCCCATCCAACCCTGAGTTCACCGGTGCTGCCAGCGCTGTTCGTGGATCCTTCGCCGTTGCCGCCGTTGCCGGTGTCGTCGCTTTCTTCCTATAAGTCATTCGTCATTTTCTGAATTTGACGCCTGTCTTCACCTCGAGAACCTCGCAGTGGAAATAGGCTATGGCTTTTATGATAATAATGGGGTGTTGAACATTAGACAAATCTAGAATCTCTAGGACTATTACTTTGGTTCTAGGGTTCGTTACATTCATGTAATTCTTTAATTCTGGGCATGGCTTGGGCTGGGCATTCTTGTTTGGAGTCGAGCATCTTCACGGTCAAGGTTTTGAACAAGGTTGATTCTCCATTCGGGGTAGCTAGTAATAAGCGTCTATCGAATTCAATTTCTGATAAACACTATAAGCTCTTTTTCTTCGTGTGAACTACAAGCGAACTATTCCCGATTTTCACATGATTTTCCTATGACCGAATTTCAAGTATTGGAAACTGCCCCTAGAACAGGACCGTTGCTCAATTCAACACAACGGGTAGTAGGTTTTCCCGCATGTGCCAAATAAACGACGTGGGAAATTGCTTGAATGTAGATCCTGGGGAACCCCCCGGCAATGAAACAGCTCAAACTTGTCCATTTCGAGGCTGTGCTGAGTAGCATCCCTGAAGAACATTCGACGGAGCGGAAATCTGTTGGTTGCGCAGTTTCTCTTCCGTAAAAGTTGCAACAGCTGCTCGGGAGATTGTGATGAGTATTTTCTCTGAGTAATGGCTTGTCCGAACCGCTTTTATGATTGACTGCTTTTCATGCCGCGGCACCCACGGGATGTGTCGAATAGTGCATGATGTATCTTTTTCCTCTCCATTGGCGGCGAAGACAGATGTCTAAGACATGTGAGAAAAACAATTTTGATTATGCTTTTTTTATGCAACGCGGGCTTGTAAAGCAAGTCAGGGCTGGTAAATCGCAGGGCTATTGCAAGAGTACTCGGGGCCTGATTTTCCCCAAGCCGTTGATGTCGACCCCCCCTTTGATAGTCTGGACTAGTGTGCAAACCATAATCTCTGACCTGTTCTGCTGTTTCTTTGGTGCCATCCTGGAGTCTAGAGAAGCAGCCACTGTCTTGCAATTCAAAGGAGCAAGCCCCGAGGAGTCAATAGCATCTTGCTTAGTTTGGTTGGCAGTTTCACCTCATTGTGAAGTACCTATGGGGGTTATTCCTACTACAATAAAGATGTTTCCAGATTCAACATTCCTGTGAATAGATTTACCTACTCATCTGTTACAACAGACAAAAGCGAGGCTGTTGGATGTCAAGACAAGAATGAGCCAAGGCTTGCTTGCAGTTGTTGGCATATTGGCACTCAGCCTTGCCGACACATCGTCAAATTATACTTTTACCTCACGTTAAAGACTTGGCTCATTAACGCAGCATTGCAGCATCTTCTGGTACTTGACGACATGATGTCTGCGAATGTATCAATCTTTTACATTGTTGCTTTGCCTCAATTGTTATCGCCATGGATTCTAGACTGGTGCGTCTGACGTCAAGATAAGTGGCGGGGCTAGTTATATGGCTATCAGCCTTTTTGGATGTTTTCAGACAACCTTCAACATCCGGTGGAGTATAAGGTGCTTTCATTAGAATACCATACAAGATGATTATTCTCATTGAATTTCGACTTGTTTGAGCTGCGATGAAGCTCTCGTCGCCCCATCAAGCAGTTTTCCCCCGACTAAAGACCGCACCTTCCGTACTTCCCGGTCTGACAGCTCAGCCTTCCGATCACATCCTTCCTTTCGTAAGCGCCTTCACAGCATACCCAAAGACATACAAATAAACACCAGCTCCCTGAGCGTGGAGTGGAACAATGGCCGACCAACAAAGTGGAAGACATGTTGCTTCGCAGTCGGCAGAGCAAGCTTTGAATCCCTCTTTGAATACCACAATGGCCCGCCCAATTGTGTCTACAGCAAACCACTCAAGACAATTTGAACCGCCAGACGAACAAGATTTCTCTCAATTGGATCTCAACCTAATATCTACCTTCTCTGACGAGGATGCGGAATCCTTAATAGGACCGTCAATGAGTCGAGCTGCGACGCGCTTAAAATCCCCCAAGACTCCGGCACTCGAGAAGAAAAATGCTTTGGAGGAGGCAATTGGATATTATGATGGTGGACCGGATACCCCTCCAGCGGATTTGGAGGAATTCGCAGGAGAAATAACTCCGGAATTGCCAGACAGAACATCTAGCAGCTCATTGAGACATCAGCATGGCAGAGGTTTATCGCTAGGTAATCTTCCACCAGCTCTCCCAGAAGCTAGCGATTTACCTACTCCCTGGCATACTGGCCCAAAGACCTTAGTTGTGGCCCATGATCGGTCTCAAACGGCGCTACAAAGTGTTTTTGGCAGTGGAACAGAGAGGAAAAGAGCACTGTCAGGTGGAGCAGAGGTCTTAAAAAAGTTTCTGCCTAGCTTACCTTCAATGGCTCAAGTTGGCAATTACTTCATAACTGGAACATCGGGCATAAGTCAGAAATCAAAACACAGTAGCCCCCCCAGCCCTTCCAAAAGTCCCGATCGTCTAGGCTTTGGTATAGCTAGCTCTTCTCCCCGAAATGCTACCGTACAGTCACGTTTTGACGACGGTTACGCACCGCAAGTTTCCAAAAGTCTGTCACAGAATCCTCTTCGGCGTGTTTCTTCTGATGATTCATTGCTATACCATACGTTGTCGCGAGCATCATCCTTAGGAGATGATACTCTTTTTGAGAGCCAACGTTTTCAGGTCAACTCTAGAGCCAAAGCAATTCGAGATTCTCTTCAAGATCGCTCTTCGTTTAGAATGCCAAACATGCCGGCCATGCCTAGTCTGTCCAGTCTACCTAGTTTACCCAATTTTAACTTCAACATGAGCTTTCTGAATAACGAGAACAGCGCCGCTCGAGCTAGGACAGATAGCTCTACACCTTCAAATATGATAGCAGATAATAGCGTGCCATTTAAACGACCCGCATCTCTTTCGAATCCGGTAGGAGTTCGGGGAAGGGCTTCCTCTCCTCCAAAAGCGGTCCCAGAGACAGTTAAAACCTCGGAAGGTCCTACGAAATTTTTGGATAATGCATTAGAAACCTTGACTGGTGATATAGTGATTATGGGAGGCTATCGGGGTTCTATTCTCCGCTCGACTAAGACAAACCGGCAGGTTTGGGCACCTGTTAAAATCGGGTTGAATATTCGAAAGGTGGATCTGGAAGTCGGCCTGGAGCCAGAGGATGAAGAGAGGATGGAGGAAACAATATATCCCTCTGGAATGCTACAAGGTATTGGTCCAGTAGACATATCTCGACGGCTCTTTAAAAGACTCAATGCGTGTGAAAACGTACGTAATGGCAAGCTACGAGTATGGGATTATGGATACGACTGGCGCCTTAGCCCACATCTTTTAAGTAGGAAGCTCGCACATTTTCTTGAGAATCTCCCTTCAAACATGGAAGATGGCTCTGGCCACAAGAGGGGTGCTCTTGTAGTTGCTCACAGTTTAGGTGGACTCATCACCAGGCATGTAGTCAACCACAGACCGGACCTATTTTCTGGAGTTATTTATGCTGGTGTTCCGCAGCAATGCGTGAATATTCTCGGGCCGTTAAGGAATGGAGATGCTGTCCTGTTAAGCTCTAGGATTTTAACAGCGCAAGTCAACTTCACACTACGCACGAGTTTTCTCTTACTTCCGGAGGACGGCAAGTGTTTCGTCGACATAAACACGAGGGAGAGATATCCAGTAGACTTTTTCGATGTGGACGATTGGATCAAATATCGACTGTCACCATGCACAGATTCTGCCCTTCCTCCTTACTCCCAACGAGGTGCCCTCGGCAGCCTTGTCAATCTAAACATATCTGGAAGCAAATTGAGCATACCGTTGCCCGGGAAAAAAGCTCCAGGATCCCAAACAGGGTCCATTACTCCACCAGCCCCAGAAACAACCAGCATCAACGGCGGCAAACAGGGCGATCATCAACCCTCTAAAACAACGCGAGCTGCCAATGTCCTACAGAACATTGAGGGCGGCAAAGATAGAACTATAGCACCGCAAATGGGCAACAACTCTTCCGCCGGCAACCGCAGCAATAGCAGTACGACTGGCTCTATCTCAACTGCCGTCACAATCCCTCGTGATAAAGCAATCACATATCTCCGCCGCACCCTCGCCGAGACTAAGAAATTTAAAGAAGAACTTTATTTCCAGCCCGAGCTCTCGAATAGCAACAAGTATCCACCAATGGCTGTTATATATGGAAAATCCATACCAACCTGTTGTGGCGCCAAAGTTGACGGAATAGAATCAATTCCGTGTGCTGATGTCTACGATAATTTGGCTTTTGCCGCAGGAGATGGCGTTTGTTTAGCTAAGGAGGCGATGTTACCACCCGGATATCAAGTCATAAATGGAGGCAGAATAAGGAGTGACCGAGGGCACGTGACCCTTTTGGGGGATCTGAATGCCATTGGGAGGGCAATTGATGCGGTGGGAAGGGGGAGAGCCAAGGGCATTGGCTTGGGTAGGGTATAGATGGGCGCATGGGATGGTGTGAATAGTACGAAATGCTTTGTGTGGTCAACGAACCGTGTAGTATTATGCCTCGGTAGCATTGGGAGATTTTATAGATACCCTCAGTCTAGATTTATGATTAGATTAAAGATTATGAACATTGGCATTCATCTTTTATTTCTTAGTTTCCGAAAATGGTCGTCGAGTGGCAAGATCCGAAGATATAAGTCAAGATAACTCCATATTTTCGAATTAGTCGAAATAAGTTAAAGATTTGCTTAACATTGCTTTGTCAAGTCAATTAGAGATAGTGTAGCTTTAAAGTTCTTGCAAACACAAGTTCGTATTGTTAATAACCCAGTCAGTCCATTCTCTTACTTAAATTTTATCAGAAGTCTTTACTGCAACATGGAATCTAGACTCTCGCCCAACACTCCCTCAATCTTTACAATCCATCTCAACGTCTCTCTCTCCACAACCTCATCGTCATCTTCCTGTAGCTCACTAATAAACGGCAACATCTCCGGCAACATTGACAACCACTCCTCTCCCAATCTATCCGTCAGCGCTTGTTCACACTGTACCGCTGCCAATCTAATACTGGCATTCTCAGAGCGCATATGTTTTAGAATTGCACTGTTGAGTTCTTTATGATGGTCGGTGGAGTCGGCGGCTGCCGCTAACTCAACGAGGGCTGGTACAAGTTCTTCAATGATTGGAAGGGATGTGGCGTATGTTATATGAGAGGTGAGAATGGGAGCGATGATGCTGAAGTGCGAGGGGGCTTGCCAGAAATCATCTTGGTCATGTTCGAAGCATTTGATTAGCGTCCTAAGGACTCTGGACCATAGCTCTACGGATTCCGCATCTTTCGGATCAACAGATTTTAGAACGTCGACAGAGTTATCAAGAAGGTATGTTGCATAGCTTGTAACGATCGACTTCAGGTTGTCGAAGAACACAACCATGAAGCTGTATATGCTTTGAAGACGCATGGTTCGTTCGGAAGTATTGGAGATGGATGAGCCCCATTCGACTAGATCAGAGAATATTGGCCGGAAGGTTGAATCGTTGAATTTATAGATCATCTTGATTGCTACTTCATTTACCATAGCTTCTGTTTGGTCTATGGTTTCGGAGTCGAACGTATCTTTCCATTCTGGCTTTGTCGACCACTGTCTTCGTAGGTCGAAGGCATTTTGGAATATTTTGGCAAGCACCGATGAGTATTTCGTTACAATACGCTTAGGATGCTTTTCAATTGCCGTACCGAGATACTGGAAGAATTCACCGAGAGCCTATTGAAATTAGCTATTTGTCAAGAAGTGTATATTGAGAATGAAACATACCATTGCTCCACTCGAGGAAGCTCCCGTCCAGTTCCTTTCGAACGCGCTGAACATACTCTTAGCATCAATCTGCTTTGCAGCAAGCTCAAGACACTGCAACCTTGTCGAATCCGCTTCTTCATCAAGATCAGCTTCTGCTGAAGTGTTTGATATAGTCAGAAGCCTATCTAGGTAACCCCCAGAGAGCATATATGGCAAGTGATGCATTAATGAGCTTATAAATGCATAACCTGCGTTGTGCAATTCACTAGAGTCACCATCATCTGTCAAGCTCTCCTCCATGTAATCAAGAGCCCTAGGAATAGCACTAGGTAGCACTGAGACTATTCCTTCTCTCAAAATATCCACAAGAGATGCAAGACATAACAATGCCATAACCCGAAGACGGCTGTCTGACTGGCCGAGACACTCATCACTTGCAATGGTTTCAGCTGCGGCAGTAACCGCGTCGAGATCCTTCTTCCCGTATTTCTCAGATATCTTGTCCACACAGGCCACAGCGGTGTGTTTGTACTGCGTGTCTTTGGACTCTCGGATAATAGCTGTGAGTTGCGGCAAGAAGCCCAGCATTGCGATCCTGGAAACCACATCCGAGGAGCTCTCTTGGTCGATTCGGACTTGAAGGGAGCGGAGTATCTTACGCCGTAGCGATTCATTTGGTCTATCGAGTAGTCCTTCGACAGATTTCACAAACTCACTAGTAGAAAGAAGACCAAGTATGCTTTCCAAGACATCGCCACAAGAAGCATGTAAGGATTTGTGGTCCTTAACTGTGTCAGCTAGAGCGAGTAAATTCTCTAACAGGATGGAATAGAGTTCGCGGATTCTCGCGGCATCCATGTCATCATGTTTCAGTAGCTTTCCAGTTTGGCTAATAAGACGTCTCTGCGATAATATATGAGGCAGAAGGGCCAACTCATTTAATGCAGATGTGTACTGATCCGTGACGGACTCTTCGTTTGCGCGTAGTAGAATGGCAGAATAGGTTGGCCTTGGCTTCAAAAGATCACCCACGAGATCGAGATACTTAATAACAGATTGTAGCTGCACTTCGACGCTGAATGATGCTGATAGCTCGACTGCAAAGGTTCGGATGCTTTCTGTCATTCCGTATTTATCAACGAGCATAGCCAGAAGCGCGTACAGAAAGTCTTCTGGACCTAACGTCTCCACCAAAGAAACAAGTAGAGCACTACGACGGTGCGGAGGAACATGTTCGTATGCCGCAACAAAGCTGAGAAGCAGCTCTGAAGCTCCGGTAACGACATTCCCTTTCTCTTTCCTCAGAGATGCAATCAAGGGAGGGATTACTTCACGAACAGTTTGATCAATAACATGTGCTGAGTATTCGTCATTCTGTCTTAGAACAGAGCTGCCCATAAAGGTAAAGATTGGCATCACGCTGTGAAGGACAAGCTCTGGTGCTGTATCTGCCAAAGAGGCTATGAGGAGTAAGGCATCATTCTGCACTTGCGGGCTTCCAGTTTTTTGGACACAATCGACAAGTAGATCGGCACGGACCGCCGATCGATCCAGCTTGAGGTTGCGGTTTGTTTTGTGCGCCTTCAAGATCTGGAGTAGACTTTGTAAAGCAAGACGCTGTAAATACGCAAGTTCAGAGGAAGCCTGAGCCTTGAGGTGTTGCAATTCAGCTAAAGTATTGAATAGATCTTTGAGAAGCTCAGGGTGTTTTCCAGGGTCGGAGCTGTCAACAAGTTGAAGTACGAATGTCACTTTTCGGATTGCTGCTGTAAGTAGCTTGGAGTCTTGTATGGGTGCTCTAGCTACCTCACCATGGCTCGTCCGTCGTCTCTTACTCGCAGAAGGCTTATCAGCCAGCTCCCCGGCTGTTGGAAGTTGCTTGAGGAATGACTCAAGAACATCTGTGGATAGCGGCACCGTTTGAAGAAGATCGGCGGAAGCATTAGATGCTAGTGCATGATACAAAGCATCGCCCGGCGCTGCTTGCGATGATTCGATTAGCACCTGCGCAACGTTCAGTCTCAGCTTGTCTTTTAGACTTGGCCAAAGCTCTCGTATTCTCTGAAATACTGATTCCATGAGCTCTGGACGATCGGAAGCAACTTCCCCTTTGATGATACTGGTCAAAAATCGTAGTCCCTCCTCGTCTTTTGCTACTACAGTCTCAACTGCCTGCTGATCGAATTCTTCTAGTCCAATTCTCTCGTCATAGCAGTGCTTTAACGCCGCTGATGGTGTAAGTGAGGCCCATTGCTGAAGCACGGGAAGCAAGACTTTTGTTCTTGATATGCTAGGGAGACCGCGAATTTGATTGAGCGCATATAGAAGACTTAATTTGACAGAGTAAAGTGGCGTACACTTCACATGGCTGGCTAGGAATGACAAAATAGACACCCGGATTGCTTGTGGAAGACGTTTCTTATCTTCAGTGGGTGATGGGTTGGAGCTTCGCGGACCGTTGATTGCGCTTCGGAAGAGAGATTCGATGTGCTTTGCGTCAAGAACACATTCCTCCACATTTGGAAGGAGTATTTCTCGCAGGAATCTAACGATAACATCTGACTTAACTTCTTCAACACTATCTTTTCTACCGTAAATCTTCTCGGAGCCCCATTTTTGAAGCTTATCATCTTTCTTCTTAATGCTACTAGGATATGTTTTGTCCAATTCGATAATAAGCTCAGCCGCAGCCCGACGAACTTTTGAGGCAGGATCGCGGAGCGCAGCAATTGCGTAAGGAATTAATGATTGAAAGTCCATGTTTGCACTTTGGATTTGGGACAAATATCGAGTTGTCATCTCTAGGGCAGATGTACGAGCTAAGACGGGATATGGACCACACCATGTCTTCATATAGAAACTAAGATATAAGGCATCTTCCAAAGCAGATTTTCGTCTCAAAATCGGAGCTTCATCGAAATTGTCGAGGTCGGCCTTGGCAGCTGTAGAAGCAATAAATGCCTGACACAAATCAGAGTAAATATGAGATGTGGAGTGAGACAAAAAGGTGGATTCCGTTGTCGTTCTTATTGGAATTTGTTTGAATATTTGGGAGAAAGTAAGAGCAGGTTCATCATCCTTCTGTACAATATCCATCTCTTCGTCATCCGATCGCTGTTGTATCTTTGGCTGGCGAATGATAGTGTGCAGCTTCAACTCTAGTTCATCTATATCAATCTTCGAATCTTCGATAGCCTTTTGAATTACATTGCCGACGTGATTAGGTAGTTGTGCAAGGTTAACCAAATTAGAGGCTAGCTGAGAACGCAGTTCTCCTTGCGTGTCGTTTTCGCCATCTATTTGATTTGCGACATCAAGCAATGCTTTGAAGACCGCAGCAGTCTGAGAGTCGCTCATAAGCTCGCCCTGAATTATTTGTACAATTACGGAGAGACTAGCAAGATTCTCGCTTTTAAGCAAACGATCGACTAATGTTAGACAAAGTCCATTAGCTAATTTATCGATTCGGCGCTGTTTCGACATCTCAATTAAGAGATCTAGCAGGTCTTGTGCTTTCATTAATTCCTTTACGACTTTCCTGGGGAGGTGTCTTTTCCCTCGATGTTGAGCTAAAGAGGACAAACAAACAAGTGCTGGTTTGACGGTTTCTGCTGTCCAACCTGAAACTACAGCTTCCATCATGCTTGCGAGTAGCTTATCGTCTAGACCACCCTTAGAGGCCATGACTGTGAGCAGCATATAACATCCAACTCGAAGATCTGGGACTTTCCTCATCGCCAAACCCACATTAAGAGTTGGAATGAGCTTTACTAGAACATCCTGCTCGTTTTGTTGCTGAACACCCCTTCTTCCAGATCGGGCTTTATCTAGCATAGAATTCGTAGCTTCTGCCATAATACCAGCCCAGAATGCAAGCAGTGCCGGATAATGCTGTCGCGCACCGCATATTCGGAGAACGTATGAATTTAGAGTGGAAGCAAATTCAGGATTGCCTGTCGTAGCTTTGACAATATCATTTCTGGTGGGCGATTGTAGAGCTCGGATATGGCCGTGTAAAAACCTATTATATTGGTCTGGAATTTTTGCAGGTAAGATGGATAGAAGTGTTGTGAATATCGGAAGTGTATGATATGGAAGAAACGTCGTCAGAACGAATGAGGTGTTGTACTCATGGATTCTAAGCAAGCTAGTTAGCTCTCCTGGTTTTTCTAGTTGTCAAAGGTGATTAACTCTTACCTGTATCTCCTGACAAGCCACTCGACAGCTTTTATTGCTGGACTTAACCGTAGCCGTGCTCCAACAAGACCCAAAAACTGCTCCAACTGTGTATCTAGACCTGAGTTTTCATCGGCAGTCATGATAGCCCGATCATGCTCCTGACTTTGTTGACCAAATAAACTGCCTTGGAACACAAGGAATCTCTTGTCTAACAAACATAGGTCCCGGAAGCCTTCATGGCACAGAGTGTATATAGTCTCAAAACCTTGTGAAGCTGCGACTCGTGGCTCGAATATGAGAGATTTCGAATGAGCTACCTTTTGCGCCTTAAGGTTCAGCGCATTGTTTGAATTCGCAGCAACTTGGGCCAACTGACTGGCGATGCTGGTTGCCATTGCTTCTTTTCAATAACAAGACTACTAATAACAATTCGTTGTCATTATCTGTTCCTTGGAGCTGGAAAAATGATCGGAAATGCTCCCCAAGTATTTCACTCTTCATCCCACCAGAAAAAAATATGTAAAGTGGATCAGAATAATGGTGGACCATGCGCCACACAAGGCTAATGAGGCTGATGTTACAGGGGGGTTCGGCGTTAGTACATCTTGCCGATTGCCTCTCAGAACTTTGTCCTGTCCATGATCAACTTTTTCAGCTTTCAAATACAGTTTTTGAAGATTGATAAGGAGTGACTAATTGAATTCATATCACGTATAACGGAGCCCGAATCATATATCTTAAGTCACCAAGATTGAGCCAAATAAAGGAGGTCAAGCTTAGGTCATTTTTGTTATGGCTTATAAGACGTCCCCGTAGACATGTCTCCGTCGTACTATGTTGATATTTTGCTTTACTCAAGTTAGGGAAGATGACATCCATTCCCAAATTTGCCTCATTTAGGCCCAAACAGCCTCCGCCTTCAGCAACTGCTGCGCCTGCTCCAGTTCGAGACAAACATGAACAGGATCGTAAAAAGGGCCATCATCACAGGAGACACCGGAGCAGGTCCCGGAGCAGAGAAAGGAAGAACAAAGAACTTTTAGAAGTACAAAATGCAAAAATCCCTCCAAAGGATGAAGTGCCTGAGCTCTTCGTAATCGACCGGAAGGGAGATCCCAAAAATCTGATATATGGAGGCAATCATAGATATGATATACCAACTTTCCATCGAGCTGGAGCTGGCAATGTGTTAGGAGCTCCATCGAATATGAGAATAGACCGAGATCAGAGTAATGATAAAGCTCTCTTTTTGGCTGGGAGAGGGCACACCAAATTCAGCTCCCGAGAGAGATATGTTTTCTCTAAAATCGATAAGGAGCGTCCTCGTCTGTTGAAGATTCGGCCCGAAATTCAAGATGGTAAAAGCACAAAGCCTGAAGTAGATTTTATCTCTTTAGGACTAGGAAGGGGGAGGAAACGACCTCGAAGAGAAGAGAACTCGAGTTCTGATGAAGATGGCAACGACTATCGTTCTATTCACGGAAAACTGAAAGCAAGCAACCAGCCAGCAGATGAAGACTTGGAATTTGTCTCGGATAGTGATGTTTCCGACACTGGTGCTGGACGAGTCACAGACCTTGACCCATTCCTCAGTAATCGTTCTATCGAGCTCTCTCGTCAGGTAGAGCACTCACCTCACGATATATCAGCATGGCTGTCATTGATAGAGCATCAAGATACTCTGATTAATTCAGGCAGTCAGAAGCGCCGCATTACAAGCGCAGAAGTCCACAGCACTGCTGATATTAAAATACACATGTATGAAAAAGCATTGGAGAAAGTCAAGTCCCTGCAAGATAGAGAACGACTACTACTTGGTATGATGGCCGAAGGTTCCAAAATCTGGGATGTGCAAGTCCAGTCGGAGAAGTGGGAACAGATTTCCAAGGATAATATTCAGAGCGTCTTGCTCTGGAAGAGTTACCTAGATTTCAAGCAGACAAACTTTTCTACATTTCAACATGGAGAAATTCGAGAAGTATTTTTGAAAAGACTGAATGTTTTGAATGAAAATATTCACCGTCCAAAGGTTGAAGCCACAGATGCTCTTTATCACCAGGCACTCTACGTACTTTTGAGAATGACAATATATCTTCGCGAGTCCGGATACTCTGAATTAGCAATCGCAATCTGGCAAGGACTTCTCGAGTTCAACTTTTGGGCCCCATTGCCTCAAAACACTGTCTGGGACCAGGCTCATAAACTTGCACTCTTCAAAGAATTTTGGGAGAGTGAAGTTCCTCGAATAGGAGAAGAAGGTGCTCTTGGTTGGAGGAATTTTGCAGAGAATTCAGGTTCTTCCGAACCTCCTGATGCTATCAGTGATGACGATCCTGTGAATATCGAACGTGGCCAGCTCTTCAAGAATTGGGCCATAGCAGAGAGCCTAAGGGCCAAAACATCTCTATACCCTGCTAGAACTATGGATGAAGTCGCCGAGGATGATCCTTTTCGAGTGATCTTGCTGTCCGATATTGAGAACTATCTGATGTCCTTCCCCAGCTCCAAATATCTTCATGGAAGTCTGATTGATGCATTTTTGCTCTTCTGTGGCCTTCCTCCTTCGGCCAACGATACATATGTTCGAATTTGGTCTTCGGACCCATTTATCGTAGGTGGTAATTTGGATCTTGATGCAAACAGAGACAAGTTTTTGGATGTAGTGACTCTACTGCCTGAGGTTGCCGAGACCAAAGAGCAAGATATTACAACTATTTGCAATAGCTATCCAGCGATGTTTGCAGTATCTCACGAATCAATGTTTGGATGTTCATGGTTTAAAAGTACTTCATCTTGGCAAGAAGAAAACGGTGGAAACAATGGGCCTGTAGCCTACAACTGGGTGAGAAGTATTCTGAGCCGACTTGCTAAGGTCTATCTATATGAGGAGTTTGCGGAATACTACTTGGCTTTTGAATGGCGGAATGAGTCCAGTCATATCAAAAAGGTTGCAAAGTTGCTCTTGAAACTGCATTCATCGAGCCTTCGGCTTTACAATGCCTATGGATTGATCGAATGGGAAAGAGGGAACAAGGAATTAGCCGTTGAAATATTTTCGGCAGCTCTGAGCATAGGTAAAACTATGCCAAAGAATGAGTCAGATACGATTAAAGTATGGCAATCATGGATATGGAAAACCTTGGACGCTGGAAATAAATCGACGGCACTGAAACTTCTCTTATCTGTCGCTGACGGCTCTCCTAATGACAGCATCACGAATTCCCCGGCAATTTTACTCAAATCAAAACAGTTCTTCTCCACGGCACGAGACTATTCGCTCTCTAATGGTGATTTTGAGCATGCCATGTTGCATGCCGAACTTCTAGCACTCCTCCAATATCTCACATCCACGTCAAGGTCCGAGACACAATCCATCACACAGGGAGATGTCTCATCCGCCTTGTCCGTCTACAAGGATTTCTCGCAGGTTTTACAAGATCGAAACCAAGGTTCCAGTACCACCCACGAACTATTTCTTCAGTCTGCAACCCGTCTACTATATCATCATGCACAAAGCGGCCCATTCCGACCTGCTCTCCTACGAGACCATCTTGCAGGCTTCCTCATTCTCTTTCCCAAAAACACAATCTTCCTTTCCCTTTACACATTTAATGAATCCCGTCTACGAATCGAAAATCGCGTTCGTTCGATCTTGAACTCCACCGTCCTCATCCCAGAAAATGACAGCCTAGTTTCCCGCTTCTTCTCCATCAAATACGAGGTTTCCCACGGAACGATTCACGCGGTTCGCTCTGCATTTGAGCACGCCATCTCATCTCCAGCTTGTAAAGGGTCCATTTCGCTCTGGAAATTTTATATCATATTCTGCGCACAGCACTTCCAATCTCAGGTGAAAGATGTTTGGTACCGAGCTCTTAGAGCCTGTCCGTGGGGCAAAGATCTTTACATCCTAGGTTTCCGGAGCTTTGAGCCGTCACTGGAATTTGAGGAATTGAAGGGGACATGGAAGGTTATGGGTGAGAAGGACCTGCGTGTCCACGTTGATCTGGAGGACATATTTGATGATATTGTGGACTTGAGGAAGGAGCAGAATATACCAACCAGAAAACTTGGGTTCAAGGGATAATGTAATTCAGGTTATTGACCCTAGATTCAGACGAAGAGCCTATCTACAAACCTGCTGTATTAAGTCGAAGTGATGAGAGCTATTCCATCAAAGCTAAGCAAACATACAATTGCATAATTGTAACTCTTGCTTCTTCGATTTTCTTCCTAGAGTTTTATTGTTGTTCCCTTTCTAATATGGAGGGCAAAACACCTGGAACACTCCTAAATCCAATCGCACAGACACGACATATACCTGACACAATCAGCTACTCGCAAAGTGAGCAGCGACACGTGATCCTATGTTATCTAGCTAAGCGAGCCCCTTTTGAGAAGAGTTGTATCATGTTCTACATTTCCCCAGCTGGCCAATCGAGACGCGTGAGCTTAATGTCATAGAGTAAATAGCTTGGTCTTAGACCGCTTAATAAGTAACATGGGCTTGGGCGTGCTCTGGAAGAGGAGAGGAGAAGAGCAACATGTCTAATTAGCATGAGCGTAGGGGTGAGTAGCACTTGAGTAGAGCGGCGTTGCTACTTAGATAAAGTCAACATGAAGTCAGAAACAACGAATAAAAATATCGTCAGTCAACCCGAGAGAAATAGCCTTTGTCAATATGCCATGTTAGAACCGATGCTGGCGTACTATGTTGCTATTTTTCTGGAGTCTACTCCAGTAACTGAAGTATACAACCTGGACCCAACAGCTTTCCGAGGTAGCTTCAAATTTTGCTCTAACCTATCAATAGATGGTTATGCTTCGTCACAAGAAAAAATGTGAGCATCTTCAGTCTGTTAATCTAGAAAGGTAAATGTTAAATTTATCGATTTACATAACCAGCCATACCAATGCCACATGAGTCCCCGTACCAGGGACAGAACCAAGCCCCGATAAACGCCAAACGATGCCCACGTATCATTAATAACGAACCACACAACTAATATCCATCATATCCTCCTGGAGCCACAACACCTTGGGCATATCCCCTCGAGCTCATTGGCAAGCCCTTTTGTTGCTGCGGTGCCTGTCGCATCAACATTTGCTGATTCAAATCCGCAAACCATGGGTGCTGTAAAGCATCATGAGCACTAATTCGCAATTCCGGCCGTAACTGTAACATTCTTTGCAAGAGATCGATGCCAGTTGGATCGATTTGGGGAAGAATGACTCGTAAGTCTTGTGTGGCGTACATTTGGAAGTTTTGTTTGTATTCGGTGTATTGTGAGATTCCAGGCCACGATCGTTCAGATGGGGTACCCATTATTCGGAATATGCGCACTAGTTGGTCCTCATTGGTAGTTCCTGGGAACAAGGGGCGGCCGGTGTACATTTCGGCCATGATACAGCCTGCGGACCAGATATCTATGCTGGTGTTGTAGGTGCGAGACCCTAGTAGAACATCTGGAGCTCTGTACCAAAGGGTTACAACTTCGTTGGAGAAAGTGTTGACGGGTATGCCGAAAGCTCTCGCTAGACCAAAATCCGCCAGCTTGAGCTGTCCTTTATGGTTGGTCAAAAGATTCTGGGGTTTGAGATCGCGGTGGAGAACCCGGTTGGTATGGCAAAAATCGACGCCCAGGAGTAGTTGGTGCATGAATGACTTGATGGTGACTGGGGGAAGTGCTCCACGGTCTCCTTGGGTGTCCATATACTTCTTCAGGTCCTTGTCCATAAACTCAAACACAAGCATAAGCTTGTTTTCGGTATGAATTACATCGTGTAAGCTGACTATATTCTCATGCTTCAACTCTTTCATCAAGGAGATTTCTCTGATTGCAGTGGATGGCGTGCCTTCTTCTGAGTCGAGGTGGATCTCCTTCAAAGCTACCAACTCGCCAGTTTGTCTATTTCGTCCCTTGAAAACCTAAGAAAAGTGTTAGAAGAGTTCCTTGTGCATGCGCCTTTATCCAAAACTCTGCATAGCCAACACACCACCACCCCGAATCACCGGACGTACTGTAGCATAAGTTCCTTCTCCTAGCTTTTCCAGCTGCTGGAACGAACTTGGGTGTCTCTTATCCATATCTCCGGTTGGCTCGTCTGAGTCGAGGTTCTGGATACTGATCGTGCTAGGAAGAGCGTATGGCAGGCGCAGGGCTGTCGGTGATGGAGGAAATGTGCGAAACGGTAGACTGGGCTCTGGTTTTGGAGTGTTGGTAAATCGCGGGTCGAAGAGCAGGGAGGCGGGGGTACAGAGGTTCTCTAAAATAGCTAACGCGTCTCTTGACCCGTGTAATGAAGCCGTTGTGAAGACAGGAAGGAAAGCTGGCGACTTGTCGCTTGAAGAGTGATTTGAGGCAGGATCGTCGGCTTGGGTCTGACGGTATGAGGGAGATATTATTGGGTGTTGATGAGCAATGGGTGGGGGAATTGGAAGCGGCTATGCGCGCCCAAAGGAACTGAAGGAGTCGAGCACTGAAAATAGCTGGAGGCCTGACGCTTCAGGCTGCAAGATATTCCGCCTCCGCCTCCACCCTCCGCCTCCTCTTGGAAGTAGAGTAGCGTGCTGATTATTACTATTATTACTATGATTTCTGTACCAGTGTACTTACAGTAGTACTAGGCATCTTCAGTGGGTTTGTTGCTGGTGACTGGGTGGCTGGTGTTGGTGCTGCTTAGAACAGCTACTGTATGTATTATGCGCGTCTCTCTCTCCACTACAGGCATCCGTGTGTATTGCTCCAGCTGCGGGGTTATCCATCATCTAATCTACCTATACACCGTTGCACGACCGACTCCCTCAACAAACAACATACCAAGAGTTTATTGAATCCCACGATCTTCCTGATATACTCAGTACAAAACCTCCATTGCCGCAGCTTCTCTGTGATCGGCCTGCTTGCCTGACTTTCTATCAAACATGCGTCCGCCGCCTGGGGACGAGACTGCAGCTGGGCGGTCTCGGACCACCAGCTTCAACGATAACCAGCCGACCCCTCTTGCCAGACCGAACAACCTTCCGCAGATGACTTGCTTCTTTGCGAACGAAGACTCTTTCAGAAACGCATCACCTCCGGCTACGTCGCCTGCAATTCACCCCAAGCAACGCGAGTCTCGGAAGGACCATAATTACGGGGTGGAGAGCCTGGAAACAACGATAAGCTCCTTATCTCACGATAGTGACGATGGCGACGATAGTGTTCGGAGAGCTAGGAAAAACTGGAAGAGAAAACTGGCAATATCTGCTGGGGAAATCTCAGATGAAGGGCCGGATTCGCCCTCTCTATCTTCGAAGGATATGAGCAGAAATGTATCACCGTCCCATCAGCGACGTTCGTCTCAGGTCACTTTATCTAGGCCATTCACGCCGCTCTCCTGCACTTCCCCGGGACCTCTTTCGGCTTTAAGTGGTCCAGACTCGAGAGGGAATTCCGATGCTGGCTCTGAGACAGATGAGAATACAAGTCAAGCTATCATATCAAGTGGAGAAGACGAACGGGAGATAAACGTGAATCTAATGGATAGTGGGAGTGCTCCGCAACTAGTCATGCCTAGTATTAGAATGCCTAGCAGGCGACCGTTTACCGAAAAGGGGAAATATATGGGGAGGCTGAAAGTACTTATTGCTGGTGACACTGGTGAGTTGCTCAATTCAGAAATACGCGGTATAACACTGACAACTATAGGAACCGGTAAGACGTCTCTGATCAAAGCAATTGTGCAGACCTGTGAGGATATTGTTCATGTCGACCCTTTGATCACTAATCCAAGCTCAACCTCTGTACCACAATCGAGGAAGAGTTCAAGGTCAAAGTCAAGAAGTGGAAGTACAGATTTGCAAGCAACAACCGATATTACGGAGATTTACGCAAGTACAAGAGCATATCCAGCGTGGTGGTCAGATCTAGAAGAAAGTCGGGTTTTGCGAAGAAGAAAGAGCATGGGCGATTCGGTTCTGGAGAGGAATTTATGTTTTGTTGATACCCCTGGTTATGGAGATAAAACTTCCGTAGGTATTCTCCATCTGCACTTGACCTTTGCTAATGAAAGCAGTGTATGGAGTCTATAGTGCCAGTAGTAGATTATGTCGAGTCCCAGTTGCAAAAAGCTGCATCAGTACAAGATATGAGCGATGGAGATATGGTCAGCATGCTAAGTGGGAATGGTGGAACACAGGTTGATCTGGTCTTCTACTTGTTTTCACAAAGTGAGTGCCCATGAACCGCGTCTGGATATCTCACTAATTTCCTGCAGGAGTAAAATCTATTGACGTTGATTATCTAAAGCGTCTGGCCCTCTTCACCAATATCATCCCACTGGTAGCGAGATCAGACACACTCTCTCCAGAAAATCTAGCAGAACTAAAGGATAACATTACAAGCGAGTTGTCAGCGAATAACATCCGAACATTCCCAATTGGCTTATCTCCGCACACAACTAGTCTCAGTGCGCCGTATGCGATTTCCACACACCCATCTAAAGATGAAGACACTATGGATGCATCTCTACTCATGTCCCCTGACTATGTACAGCCGCTCCTGCCTTCAGAGCTCACCTACCTTGTATCACAAGTCTTCGAGCGTGACACTGTATCTTGGCTCCGACACTCCGCAGCAAAGAAGTTCATCCAGTGGCGCAGCTCGGAAGGACCAAGCTCTATACCACAGTCGCTTCACCAACCCCTTAGCCAGCCAAGATCTCTCATTTGTTCGGGTTCCAACGTCACTGCACCCTTCGGTGGAACAACATCCTACGCTTTAGCAAGAATTTCAGACCACACCCAGCGAGAAGAGAAAATTGCCCAGGTACGGCTAGCAAACTGGGCATCTGACCTACAGCGTAGTCTGCAGAACGAGAGAAAGCGCTATGACGAGCTCGCCAAAGCTGATCGTGCCATCTGGCTCACCGAAAGATTGGGAGAGTGTGTGCAGGATGGAACTATCATACCTTTGTCAGAAGCACGACGGCCTCAATCATCTGGCTCTTCTTCGATATTTGGCGTCCACGGTGACACGGTAAGGCAGGGCACCTACTCGCGTCGAGGCGGCAATGGCATAGTCAGAAATGGAGGACTTAACCCCCAGGATCCTCTAGGATTACTGCAACTTAACGAAGAAATGAAAGTAAGAGCCCTGTATGCACTCCAGTTAGTCGGAAGCTTTGGGGTCATTGGTGGTCTCGCATTCTGGATTACAAGCAAATGGCATAATATGGGAGCGGATTTTGATACCCAAGCAGGAATGGATTGGATGGGACGGATGGGATTGTGGTAAGAAGCTTTACGGACAATGACTCATGTTATAATATAGCCAATGCATACATTGGGGGGGAACTCAGCTCTTACCTAAAATTTTGCCGGCGGGCTACGAGGTAATTACTTTAGCATCGTGAGGACTTTGCTATGGCAGTCCAATGATACATTTATCTGAACGAATCAAGTAAACATATTATTTTGGCATGCTACATCATTACATGTCCATTGGAAAAGGTACTAAAAACTGTGACTATTTTGCAATATCAAGCAGACCTTTCTTCCACTTGTCAGTAAAACAGTCACCACTCTGCGCAAATTCTACCTCTTCTGTCCTGGGGTCTACAGTGCGAAACACTTAGGTACCTCTATGCTAAAGGACGTAGAGAGATCGAAGGCACCAGCCAACTACGTTATGAAATCTAATCTTAACATCACATTCCTCGTAGCACTTGATCAAGGAGAGAAGAGTTGCAAGAACCCTACTGAAGTACACGGCCTGGATTATTGGAATGGGTGGTGACCACCTAATCTGACATAACAAGACAACGTCCTAGGCATCTGTTTGCTGCAAGGCTATCAAGAGTCCGCTGGTTCTGAACGATGTTTGCTTGTCTCAACCGATTTAGACATCGCAATTTCAGGTAGAATCCAACAGACCGGAGTCGGACTACGAACTCAGTCTTCCCGCCCTATACTGCGGTTCTCCATCCAAGCATTTCGTCTGATTGGGCCCGAAGGACTTGCATAGCGCAACTTCCATAGCTGCTCGAAAAGCGTCGATGAACGGCCCATGTGGCTCAACATCCGCTGCTAGCTGGATTGCTCGGGTTTGAAAGGACGGCATTTCCCACTGCCAATCTGTAGTCATGGTCAGCTTTCACTTCCTTCTCTGATGGCTTGCAGGGTACGTACTAGGTGCTCCATCGGGCACAACACCCACTCTCCACGGGTCTTTCACCGGCCTGAGTATGCCCGAACATGGAATGTCGGGAGTGGCATCTGTCTCGATAAGCATGGAGTCGATGACTTCGAGCTTGCAGGGGAACCAGGATGTATAGCTGAATGCCTGTTCGAGAATAACTTTGATAGCTTGAAACTTGTGCCTGTAGTCCGGGTCGATGGCCGCGATACACATATGGAGTGGCTTTTGTGTGGTGCAGCCGTTGGCCGCGAACCAGTTGTACTCGTCCGTGTCGCCGTACTCATGGAGAAATAGCATGGTGGTGTTGGGAGTGTGGTAGATGTTGACCAGCGCAGGCGGGTTCAAGCCATAACCACTAGGATATGGAGTTAGTTTTAGTTTACCACTTGCGCAGGAGCTTAGAAGATGGGGGAGGGGATGGGGGGTTGTTATAACAGGCGTAGATATCGGTTGAGTCAAGACAGTAGGGGGAGAAGAACATTCGCATACTCGGGTTGGATAGTAGTAGGGTGTAACTCCGGGAACAGGAATGAAATGTGCAGAGCCGAGCAGATATTAAAGTCATGCTTAGCTGCACAATCACTGTCTTCAAATCCTCCGCAGGGACGTAAGCCATAGATATTGTACTGCATATCAACCGAGAAGAAGTCGCCAAGAGCCTCCGTGTAGAGATCACAACCACCAGCACTATGCAACACGTCAGCCTCCCTTTACAGACTTTGCTTTCCTGACACCATATCGCTTATGATCCGGTTTCCTAGAATAACTAACAGTGATGAAAGAAACAATAAAGAAAATAAAAACATACTGAATTACAATCCACTTATTCGTGATCCTCTCCTTGGCTGGAATACTGTAAAGAACATAATCGCAATCCATACGTTTCCAGCCATCGATATTAGAGACTTCGAGCCCCCGACAGGAGGAGTCCGACGCGAGAGAGTTGTTACAAAATGGAGGGTCGCCAACATAACAATCCCGTCGTGGCAGCTTTGACACGACAGTGACAATAAGATAGCAAAGTGCAATTGCACCTGACAATATCATCTTTTCAACAGCGCAGACAAGCGAAGACAAGCGAAATCAATTGAAGTGTTTAAGTTGGCAAGTTGGTAAGCTATTCATACACCGGAAGGTTTTGAATAGAGATCATCCAATGCTGAAACAAAGGAGAACGCTGTATATGGTTGCGGCAAGATCTATCCAGCACAATACTTCTTTTTAAACCAGCTGGATACTGTACTGCAAACATCCATATCTTCTTTGAGAAAAAGGGATCAGGATTGATGGAATAGTCTGCAATCGACGAAACAGCCACAAGTGTTCTGTATGTGACTATTACTTGAGGTTATATGCCTCGCTAAAGACCAACTCAGATTCTTGGCCCCTTGCTTCAGACTTTCACCAAAAAGGCATCTGCACAACTAGACAATTCTTTTCCACTGAAAAAGGTAAAACAGGATTGCATGCATTGCAAATGCGTAGAAATCCAAGAGAAAATCAAGTTTGTGGACAGAGAGCCATACACCATTGGCACGGAACAAGGTGAAAGGAGAGCTTAATAGCCCCCCATGCCAATATACAAGAACACTTGTTGGACTTCTGGCACTTCAAGAGGAGACGACTTAATCCCATCTCCGATACTTAATCCACCAATCATACCTCAATGCGAGAAAAGATACCATTTTTGTTGCGTCTCTGGTTCCGACCCCTTTCCATCGGCTAGTCGCCCACGGCAGTTTATATAACTTTGGGTTCTGCAAGATTAAGATCTGAACGCGACTCAGAAGGCGTTTGTTGACCTGCAAATAAGTCCGACTTTGGACCATCAACAACCCATGTTCAGAGAACTTTTCTCGTCCCCAACCTGCCAAAATTGGATTAATTTTCTCTCTCTCTCTCTCCCTCATGTTGCGTCGCTTCAATCACTATAGCTGTCCACGCTTGCCATTTTGCAACTGACTCGGTCGAGTCAAGAATAGAAAAGTAACATCTCTTTGCCACATTGCCCATTACTACGATTCGTCGCTGGGTGGATGAAAGAAGTGCTTTTAGCGCGTGTCGCAAAGCGAGTCATGGCGCCGATCTTTCGAGTCAGATATACATCCGTGCATGTGATACGAGTGGTAGGTGGTAACTAGGAATGGTGCCATTTGCCTGACTCGGGCGGCTTATGGCCAGTTTCGTGGAGAAATACTTCTATAACTCTGATTTTGAGACGGAGAGAGGTCGTATGGAAGCAATGTAAGGATGAAGAATACAATAAGCCAAACTCAGCGGAAGAAATATCAGGACATCATCGTTCACAAAACTTTATATCACCTTTTTCATGCCTAAGCGCCGGAAGCAACCGATCTGACAGATTGATCACCAAGATCTAATCAGTGCTTTTGTGGGACAATTGCGCATTGCCGCCGGGGGAAACTAAATCTTGACTTGGCGAGAGGACATGGAGTCCAGTTCGTAAATTTCTCCTCCCACAACGGAGTAAGACGCTGGCTGACTCGAGAACGTGATTTTGCTCTGACTCAAGGTGGAAGATTGCGACATGCAACAAAATCACTTTCTTATAAGGCGTTGGATGCAGGAGGCCGAGAGTCGGTAAATGTGAGATGTGAGACTTTAAGGAGGTGTGATTTCTTTTCCCCGAACGGGTTCGGGATGCATGTTCCGCGGTGACCTGACGCATGCATACTTCGATATAGTATTAACAAAAAACAAGAAGTGATATTGCTTGGATAATGTTGCGAGCAGCTCACTGGCTGCGAGGATGAATGAAAACTTTCCGGATACCCAAAATGACCAGATACTGTTGCAACATGGGGACCAGACGTCAACTGCTCAGTCCTAGCGACAGACCAGAACAAGTCATTCATTCTTGAGTCCACCAGAGCCTAAGACCCATGGCTCTTTCAAGCATAACGATGCCGTGTATTGGGTTCGGAGATCCCTCCGGTGTTCAGCACCTGTACCCTACATCCCCAGTGATTGAGTGCAATTACAATCAGAACAGAACGGAATGATCCGTACTCTTGACAGTAATACACACTCACGGATTGAGACTTCTATCAAACTGAAACAAGTCGCTCACAACAAGAAATACATGGCAGAATAGCGCAGCCATTCTATTTCTCCCCAACTTTCCTGTCCATCCTGTCATTTGAAAGGCTTAAACTACCTCGTCACGAACTCTTTAATTGCCGGCCCGCCGTCGGAAATACGATATGCAACAAAACTTGGAGGTAGCGGGTGTACGGCATTGGTACGTTGGATGCTCATTCATGCTGTGACTGACTCGGCTTTGGTCACTACAATTTGGTGCTCTAAGAGCAATTCTTAAATATTTCGAAGTATCGATCTTGAAAGGTTGATGATGGAGATGTGATCAATTTTATGGTAAACGCCAGTGTGGGGGAATGATGCGAATAGCAGACCGAACCATCTTGGCATTCTTCGTAACTAACCAAACAACCATTTTATCCCTTTCTTTTGTTCTATTCTCTAGTAAAGTAGAACAGCCATAAAGGAACTTTTGCAGCTGAGAATCTGAGAATCTATAACCCTTTGCTGGTTCGCATCTCTCCGAAATGTCTAAGTAATAATAAGATCAGATAGCCAGGGGCTGTGAACAGCCATTACTGAATCTGAGAGACCGATATTGATTATTACAACTTCTAAGAACAATGTCGTCGACCCCAAACCCTTTATCTGCGTCTTTTTGTAGTCGACAAACTCGAAACTCATTCTCGCTCTATTTGCACTCATCTTGGGACAAATGTCCTTTCGCGTAAATGGAAACCATTCAATCCATGACACTGTAGATTAATTATGAACTACAAATAACATTTCAACTTTCCATGAAACACAACATGGGTTCAATCGGCTTTGGACCGATGCTTAAAATGCTGCTGGACACCAACTCGGCCGCTCTCCACACTCTCCACATTGGAGACCAGTGGGAAAACGTCCATACTGAAACTTTAGCATTCGTCCTTTCTCCCCACTCCTCCTTAGTCGTACTCAGTAAGGTAGATAAGAGTGTTGGAAATCTCCTTTTACAATGACCAAAAACGGTAGTGCACCGCTCTTTAAGCGGGATAAGCGTGGGCCACTAGCAAAGATGTTAGGTAAAATTAAATCAGTGGGCGAAGAGCGGGATATAGTGTCGGAGCAGGAGATTAGCTGCTTAAGTGCTCCTCTCTTTTGGGACTGAAGAAGGTGGCTACACAAATAGTGGGTTTGGGCTTTCATTCCTCGGTTCTATCATACGATTCTATACTTTTTATTTGCAAGGGCTCCCTCTGATGCTAAAAATTACCAATAAACGCGATGGCTACACAAGTCATGGAGAGTCTCGACAAAGGCACGGAAGTGGGAGCGTAATACAGATTAGCCAGCATGGTGTGAAGGAATAAGACCATGTCATTGATCAGATAAGAAAAGGCTCTGGTGAGGAGGAAAAGGTGCAAGTGTTAACGGGTCATCGGTAAGACAGAAGAGATGAATGACGCTCTTTGAACAGAGTGAGGGCTCATGAAAATTGAATGTAATGAGTACACTTAGCTCGAATGAGATGTTAATATAGTAGAAACCTCAATTTGACTATCCAGCTATCTAGAACTACAATAATAAGAATTGAAAATCATAACGATGCCGAGCAGACACAAACTCATGCCGGCTTAAGAAAATATCCTACACCCTTTCCTGTCTCAAACTTCATTTACCGTCATGATATTTTATTTCCCCTTTCCTGCATAGCTCACTTCTCTGCTGCGAGGAGGGAAGCCTTTTCTATCTTGCAGTTCCTGATCTCCATTTATCACGCTCCCATTTAAGCTTTCGATCTCCAGCACACCATCGCTTTTCCAAGGCCAGGTCTTCACTCCCTCCTGCTTGACTTTTCTTCCAGCTCTGATAAACCAAGGCGGATTACCACCATGTGGGTTTATTGTCCAATATTCAGCATTATCAGCATCTACGGGCTCAAGTTTTCCATTAGTTATTTTTCTCGTCAGGAACAGAAGGCCGTTCAGCGAGGTGTAGCTGAAAAGCCCTGCGATGAGACCGTAAGAGACAGAGTAGGTAAATGGCATCGTCACTATGGTTATGAATGCAGGAACTGCATCCCCAATGTACGACCAGTTAACTGATACCACTTGACGCATCATCATACAGCCTACTAGCATAAGCGTACACCCTGTAGCCCAAGGCGGTATAGATGCAAATATTGGCGCAAAGAAGATCGAAACGAGAAAACACGTCCCAGTAGTCATTGCAGTTAAGCCTGTACGGCCGCCTTCGGTGATACCAGCCCCAGATTCGACGACCGTGGTAACGGGTGAACAACCGAAAAGAGAACCGATTGAGATCATAATCGCGTCAGTACAATAGGCAAGGGTGGAACGAGGGAAGTCGCCGCTGTCAGGATCAACAACTCCAGAGAATCGTGCCATGGAGTAGAGAGTTGCCGAAGCATCAATGATATCGACATAGAGAAAGGTGAAAAGCGCAAGGATAAAATGCCGATTTACACCAGCGATGTTCCAGTTTTGGGCGACGAGAGTATTCTGGATTGGGTGGAAGTAAACTATGTGTTTGAAAAAGTCGAAGCGAGAATTCCCGGATTCGTTATAAGGGAAGTATGTGAACGGTGTATTGCGTCTACTTGTTGCGTAAGTAGCCATAATAACTAATGCAAATTGTTCATTGAACTTACGGCCATGAAAGGATCGATACTATAGAAATGCCGATTAGAATTGCTGCCTTGAACTTATAAGCCATAAGATATGCAGTGAGAACTCCACCGCACATGATGCCAATCCACATCTACTAAGCTGTTAGAATTACAACGCCGATAGAGCAGTAGACTAACAGCTGGATTAGTCATTTTATGACTCTTGCAAATGCCATTAAAGGGATCCCGATATTGTGGTGGACAACCTCCTATTTCAGTTGGAGTGGGAAACGATCCTGTAACCAAGCCTATACCAGCAGAATAAGACATACCAATTAAGGTGAGAAATAAACCAATTCCAACACCACTTGCGACTTTGATCGATGCTGGTATAATCTTGACAAGCCACTGCCGCAATCCAATAAGTGACAGAAAGACAAAGATAAACCCTTCAACGAAGACTGCAGTTAAAGCAGTACTATATTCAACCGATCCACTGCCATGATATCCGATAACCTGGTATGTAAAATATGCATTCATACCCATTCCAGGACTATGAAACGTTAGCCACTATCGAGCTTCAAAGGTTCAAGGATATATGGACCCAATGGCGACTGGAAGATTGGTCAAAAAGCCAAATGCAATGGACCCAAGTCCGCCAACAACAGCAGTTGCCGTGATCATATCACGGTTAATTCCTATAAATGTTGATTTCATCTACATTTTTTTGAGATGGAGATATCTCACCAATAACACATGCTTCATAATCAGGGTCGTAGGTGCATAGAGGATCTTGACCAGTTTTATCATGGCATACGCAGTTGCCACCAGATTCTCCTATAATGGAAGCCTTTGAAATTAGGGCAGCTAAAGGTTTGAACTAGAGGCTTACATTGACAGCTATAATATACGCCATCGTGAAGAACGTGGTGAGTCCTGCTCGGATCTCGGTGAGGAACTTGGCGCCTTTGCGTTCTTTTGGCTTCAACGACTTAGCAGTGGAGCTGGAGTTTATGTGAGTCTTACATGACCGGATCCATCTAATCGAAATACTCGTCCAAATGTAGATTTTGATAAATTCGTGTCAAATGCACGAACTGCTCTCATAACAGACTCCATAGCAGATGGTTGGGTCGAAACGGGCACCTGGCAAAAGCGTGGACTATCTAATCAAGTTATACAGAAACTATTATTTGGAAGATCCGCAATTGATCTTTGGGGCTTAAAAGAATGAATCACTGAAAACTTTTCACATTGAAGGACTAAATGCGAGCGTGATACAGCGTGCGGTGATCCGAGGCACGAAAACTTCGGACTTGGGGCACGCCAAAATTCGGAACCAGCTACTAATAGTTTTCTCATTCTCCCCAAAATTTGTTCTCGGTCCAATGCTTCAAGATCGAGTATCTTGTGTTCTGTATTACGGCGACAAGAGCAAATTGATGTAACCGGTCTATCGAGGCCTGCGCCAACAGCTGCAAGATACCGTTTTGCATAAAACCGAGCAAACTTTGATAGGAAGAAAGCAGGTCGCCTTAATCACAGCATAGGTGAACAGAAAACAAGGACTATATACCCGCTGCGGCTAGTAACAAATAACGTGGAGTGCGGAACCTGAAGATATGTACTGGAAGTCTTTGAAAAATAAAATTCCAGCCCATATACTGCTGAGCTAAATCAAATCAGCATCTAATTACCAAGTTATGTGTCTCAATTTCCTCATTGAATTACTTGACTCACAGGCCTAGACGATCAATAAAGCATCACAGCACTGCCTGTGTCTGAGATATATTTTTTGATACTCATGAAAAAAGCCTTGATAGCAATGAGGAACATTAATCTTAGTGCGACTGTACTTTCAAGCCTCTCCACAATATATTGTGGTACATCATATGCTGTGAGAATCGTTTGTCGCTCCTGGCATGTTCTCAACAAATACAAAGCCGAATAACAGGCCTTTGTTGCCTTTAGTTATGGGCTAGTAGACTACTGTAACCTGAAGAACTACTGTTGTGGTCCCACCAGATCAATAGACGCAGGTTCTTGAGGTTCGAAGACTGAAAGAAAAGAAGTTTATTGATATAAATGCAGCAAACAAACGCCAAAATACTTGTTGCTTGTGTAGGCTGCAAAACCGTGTTAGAACGCGAGTAGACAGCAGGGATATACAAAGTCGAAGGTAATCAAAGAAGGATCTAGGGTCGAAAATGGGTTTTGAAAGACATATCAAGTGTAAGAAGTTGTTGGTCCTTCGCAGCTCCGGCTAATAATAAACGAGTGCGATGATCAGGTGCCGGGGCGACATCCGAATACAAAGTTCATTCGCAGAAGTCCAGCCTTTACCTCAATATACGCTGTCTCTCTAGAGCTCTACACATCATCTCCTTCGATGCAGTAAGCCAATTTAATGTAGCCAGCCTCCTTCAATCTCACCGCCATCTGCTCTTTGCATGGATCTGCTTGTAATTTGAAATCTTGTGTACAATGGCAAATTGGAAGAAGGCAGGTCATTGGCCTGAAAATATACAATGCGGCAAACTGCAGGATCGAACCCGTCGAGCACAGTACTATTCGTTGCTAGCACCAGCGTAATTAATCATGAAGTGGGATTTTATTCCCTGACAGCTTCTCCTCGTGTTTATGTCTCTACTATGAAGCCATGTGGAATGCTTCCTTATTTGCGTACTCAATAGGAAATGGCATTATTCCAAGGAGAAGCGACCTTTTCAACACCAATGGTTCTACTATAATCTCATCTCATTGTATCGACTCTGATATTTGCCCATGCCATTGAGACTGGTCAACAGATTGCGATTATTGCAGTATGTTTGATATCTCATGGAACGATCCCACCCGGGAAACGAGGGGACAGCGGAGAACGAGGAAGGATTCCCATACAAATGGTCTCTCACGAGGCTCGTCACTTCGGAGTTCAGAATCAAGTGATTCCAAAAACTCCAAAAACAGTGACATAACTTCTACAGTACCTAGGCCTGCTATATTCGGTGGTTTCGGCATATTTGGGGGAAACAAAAAAGCAGATCTGGCTCGTAGTGCCACGCAACCTAAGCTATCTCCGTTATCTTCCGAAGAAAGGGGTGCCAAAAGACTCTCCCAGTATCTTCCTCCTCAAGAGTCATCTGTAAATTATGCAAACCCAACCTCGTTTAATGCTATCCAGCGGGAAAGTACGGATACCGAAGAGCCTTCAGATGGTTAGTTTAATTCCTACAAATTCCTGTATCGGTCTAATAACATCCAGGTTCTATCTTTTCAGGTAGAACTGGCCGTTCAGTAAATACAAACTCTAATACCAACTCCACTTGGAGCGCTGGCACGGAGCCTCCGCCTAATTTGCAAGCAATCAAGCCACTCAACCAAGCATCTTATATCACCCAGAGTACAGAAGTAACAATCTCAAACCGTGACAGTCTCAATGCACCTGACCAAGTTGCAAGAAGTGTGCATATATCTTCCGCTGGCAAAATGCCAGTCAATATACGCGACTCTTCGAAGCTGTGAGTAGTTTGCAAATATATACTCAGCAATTACTGATTGGTTTAGCTATGAATCGTCGGAGACATTTGATTTTCCTGTTGCAAATTCGCAACTTACAGGAAATGTCAGTAGACGAATTCTCAGAGAGGACATTCAGTTGAGCCCTAAAGGCTTCCCAGTGACAGTCAGAAGCCATAATGGTGATAAATGGCGACCGCCTGATACCTGGGAATGCCCCAACTTTCCAACAGAGGGTGAAGCGTCTTCAAAATCACCAACTTCGACCACTTCACGTTCACGTACGCCGAAAGAAAGGAAGGCATCGTCAGGTCTATCTGACCTGGCACATTTACGTCGTAGCATCCGAAGAATGGAAGCCGCAAGTGCAAAAATCATGCTAGAACGCCTAAAGGAGGAATGGCTTGAAGTCGCAGACGCTGCAGTTTATAGAGAGCTGGAGTTGGAGAAACAATTATGGATGCTCTGTGCTTTACGTTGCTTATACAAGAAAAAAGAACTCGGTCAAACTGTCTCACCTGTTCTCAAAACAACAGCCAAACCGGGAATGCTCCTGTCATTGTATGAAAACTATGGTTTGTCTTCCATTAACCTAACTCTCTGTAAAATTGATTTAACACTGCTTAGCATCTGCGTCTTTTCTCTCCGCCATCTCAGTAGGACTTGAGGTCCACCATTTGTCTCCGGCACCACTTTCTCCAAAGTGCTACACAAACGTTTATCCTTTAACGATTCCAAGCCCTAGTTCCACGCTGCCATATGCCTCCAGCATTTTCAAAGCCATATACGCATTCTCAATTCCTATCCAGCTCCCAGCTAATGCCCTGCCTGCTGTGCTACGAGAGTGTCACCGAGCTCTCATCTCTGGTGGCTCACTGCATCTTACAATCTTAGATCCATCGCCTCTTCCACCAACTTTAGGCCCGAAACTTCGAAGATGGCTCGATAATCATCTGCTAATTAATCTTGAGCGACAATTTCGATGCATGAACCCCTCTCGCCTGTTTCCAGTCTGGCTCTCTGACGCTGCACTTCGTGCTGCAGGCTCTACTATTACCACTACCAACTTCTATGCTAGCACTACAAACTATTTGTCTACAGATAGTTCCAAGAGCTCTATAGATGGTCTTGTCATCACAAATGGTGGACAGGAAGTGGTAGAAAAGTGCAACACCTTGACAAAAACTGATGGAAGACGAGAACTGAAAAGTCAAGTAGGACGCATGTTGTGGCGAGAGACTTGGGGTTCATTCGTGGAAGGAGATAAGTGGTGGTGGGATGACGAAGCTATTATTGAAGAGTGTGAACGACTAGGTACTATATGGGAATATGCTGTCATTGAAGCAATTAAGGGATGAGATTAACACTCCAATCACAATATGGGTATGTAGGATAATGTTCTCATTTCTGCGCAGGTTTCTTGCTGCGAGTCACTTGTTTATTTATGTACGATTGCTGTATCGCAGGACGCTTGGAAAGCCGCGTTTGCTCTCAAATTTAGTGAGGATAGAAAAAATGGGTCTGGTCTCTTTCCAAAGATACAGTGTGCCACTTAGTGATGAGTACTTAAGTCAATGGTAGCGAGCTCTTGCCCGTTAATTCCCACCGTATAATCAGAACCAGTGCAAGTGCCATTCCCTACTTAGTAGGTCTCGATAATTTAGGCATCGTAATATCTATATTGGGAGCTAGCTAGTAGAAGTTAAGCAAACCCAAACTTGAACAATTTTTTTCGGAGTATTTCTTATGTCTGACATGAAACGGATAGTACCTTGAGATTATCATATAAAGACTCAAGAGTCCAAAAGCCTTTTGCCCCTATGTCAAGCGAGCAGGGCCAAGGCTGGCACGTTAGTGGCAGATGACCACCAAATAACCAACAGCACGTGATGAACAATATAACTTGACCTCTCGAGTCTAGAAAGCCTATCCACAAATGATAAAAACCTCCTCAAGGCTATAAGAGGATCAAATATGATGGGTGTTAACGCAGCTGAGACGAGACGACTATGGCTACAGCCACTTTCTGAAGAGAGTCACCTGGAGGACTACCACAAGATTATGACCTCACCGGAATGCCTTGCTTGGTCGTAAGTATTTCTCCTCGAATCTTCAGTGCTATTCAGTTTTAAGTTCTGTGTTAATTATGTTGTGGTCACTAAATCCTATATCGCAACAGGCGGAAAACTGTGCATAGCTCACTTGAGGAAACTCGACAGCTTATTTACACAACGACTCCCACGGACATTGATCCCTGGAGGAAAGTATACGCAATAGTACTACGCCCGGAGGCCACGGAACAGAAATCTGATCCATGTTTGTCTGTTAAATCAGAATCTCCAAGGATGATAGGCGTGCTAGGGACCCCCCGTGAATTTGAACTCGCTTATAAAATACACTCGGATTTCTGGGGGAAAGGCTACATGAGTGAAGCTCTAGAAGCATATATCGATCTGTTTTGGAAAGGTGAGCGTACCAAAAATCCTCGGAAATGTGCAAGCTATAACTTGAGTTGCAGAGAATCAAGAAGGAAATGTCCTTCAAGCATATATCGATCCAGAAAATATTCGCAGCGTTCGTGTTGTTCAAAAAGCTGGCTTCAAGAATAGTACTATATCGAAGAACCAGTACATCCGGTCGATAAATGTTGGATCTGGAAAAAAAAGTTCTTTACAGCTTTTCTGGCTAGGAAGACCGGGAATTTTCGAGCCGCTAAATGATAGGTCATCCTTTTATCCAACTTTAGGGGTTAATGAAGAGAGACATGAAGAATTAAAGAATGCAATTAATGAAATGTTTCAGCCCCGTTAAATGGAGATCGTCAAAGAGATTTTTCCTTTCTGTAAAAACAAATAGAGGATTGAATGATGTTTGGGCTAGGGTGGCTAGGGTAAAAGGATGTAGCGATTAGGGATCTAAGAATATGGAAAGAATACCAAATAAGACAAATCATATTTAAGTTAGAATAAAACTCAAGACCAGCCTAGTGCTTCGATCTTAAGGCAAAAACCAAAGTGATTGATGTAAGTAGCAGAGATGCCACACATTGTTTATTGTCAAATGCCCTGAACTTTGCAACTTTGAAGGCAAAGCCTACAGATTAATGCGCCTTTCTCACAGAGCCTTGCCTAAAGCTCCGAGCATAACTGTCACACCTGGGGCGGTAGGTGGAAGTACGAGCTGGCCAATATTACCCTGGGAAACAACACGGATGTCGGAAGTGGAGCGGGAGTAAGTGCTCGAGCTGCCCGCTCCAAACTTGAAGCCAAAGATGGAGATGCCACCACCGACATTCGATTGCGCGTTTTTAACATAAGACGACACAGCAGTCCAGAGAGAGGCATCGTTGAAAGTAATTGTGATTCCTACTTGGTAACCAACAAGGATCTTTTGTAGACGCACACTCCCTTTGAGGAAGTCCTTGCCGTTAGGAAGTAGCTTTGGGTAAAGGGTGCGGAAATCTGGAACGTCCCTAAATTCATGTTAAATTTTGGTGATAGTCCGAGTGAACGGGAGACAAACCAAAATCCAGGGTTGACATTGAAGATCACTGGTGTGCCCTTCATCGTCAGTGTGATAGTCACCTTACTATTGAACGAACTAGTATATCCGTTGAACGAGGTTTCAGATGAAGAACTGCTTCCTCTCGCGCTAAGGAAGGAGAACAGACCACCAGAAGCCTGGGTGACGGAAGTGGAATGTCCAAGTGAGGACCAATCCGAAGAACTATAATCAGTCATCGTCCAGCTAACGGTTGTGGTTAATCCCGATCCACCAGTTCCGTTATACCAAGCGTCACAGACATTTTGGAAAGCTACGCATGAAGCGTCAGCAAATGAAGACTCATGAATCAAAAACTTGAAGAACAATATTAAGAGTAGCAAGGCATGCTCGGAAACTGGCCATGTCTTCTGACTCACAGATGCATGGGCAGGAACTATTTCGCCACCCAGACTCAGTGTACTTACAGCCGCCCACTAAATATTGTGGCTTGTATGTGATACCATCGGCAATCCCAAGCTGGGGAGCATTGAAAGGATTAAATTGCACATTGTACTGCTTGGCAAATATTGGCATATTATAACTATAGACATCAGGATTCTGAAAATTGTAATCTTGTTCTGGACCACGGGACAACTCACCCAGGGACCTCTTGGAACACGTTCTCTGCGTTGAGTTGAATATTATTCACATCATCCGTCAATATATTGGCGAGCGGCCCATAGAGTGCCCTCTGATACGCCTGAAGATTTGCTGTAAAAAGAGATATGTTAGTTTTGGTCATTATGGAGCCTAGTAGAAGCTCATGACCTACCAGCAGCATTCTTCATGGCGTTCTGGTATGAAATGAATAGCGCATCATTTTGGGTCACCCATGCAGAAAAAGCTTGCTTTGTTGCCTGTGCAAATGGATCATTTAAGTAACGAGCGTAGGCAACGGACTGCTGATTCCAGAAATTGTTCGAAGCTGTAGCATATGCAGTTTGGCGTCTTTCGATCTCTGCCAGCTGTGCATCAGTTGGTGGAGAGGTACCAAGATCAGCAGATGAAACGTAGCTAGATTAGTTAGCAAGTTATTAAACCATTCACGTACACCAGCCTACATATTCAAATTCTGGATATAGCTGGGTCCTGCTGGATTGAGGAGAGGCTCGTTGGGCTTCTGCAGAGCATCTGCGAAGGTGAATAGATCAAAATTCTGAACAGCAAATGGCACAGGACTTCCACCGCGAACAGCACTTGAGGATGGTGGAGTCACATAGACGTAATCCTTTCCCTTTATCAGACCCTGGCCTGCAGTAAGGTAATCGGTAACAAACTTTCCATAGGCTCGCCAAGCTAGGAGAGTGGCATCGTTGGAGCTGAGTTGACCGGATGCAATACAAACGAAAGGTAACAAATTGATCAAAAGATGACGAGGAAGCTGCATGTTCATATGATCAGACGAACTTGTAGGAGATCTATAAGACTTAATGTGTTCTTACATCCTTCTTTTTTGGTGGAGGTATGATTGTCTTTATACATTTTCTGGGTATATACTTCGGTGCGCTTCGCCGGTTAGGAAAGAATGGATGCTCAATCAATATTCCCAGAAGCCACTCAAGTCCGACATCCTGCGTGAAGAGCCACTAGAATTCCTCACCTAATGTCGTCTCTGTGGCTAAGAAGTCTCCGATAAAGTCGGAGACTTTCCCATGGAGCAATGTCCAGAACTGATGAACGCCAGTTGTGTGACAAAACATATTGTGCTGAACAATCTGCATTCAGCAACCACAATATACAAAAGTTGGCAAGGAAAATCCACCAGACATGAGCAGGCTACCAGCCTCAAGCCCGAATGTATGCATATATTCAATAGTCACTTCTAGACAT
>Ga0247807_10000189_pt1 | contig 42320 bp, 74 predicted proteins | sample UWRJL074202C1_FD_179931 | JGI IMG/M metagenome (GOLD analysis project Ga0247807, IMG submission 179931) | Plant litter microbial communities from Arlington Agricultural Research Station in Wisconsin, United States - UWRJ-L074-202C-1 | ecosystem: Environmental > Terrestrial > Plant litter >...
CTCGGTGGGGGTGTCGCTCTGACGGGGGTGGACGACATAGACACGTCCGCGGCCTGGCTTGTCGATCCAGCTGATGTGGCCGGCATCTTTCAGACCCTGCACGGCGCGCTGCACGGTGCGCTCAGACAGCTTGGTCTTGCCTGTCAGGCCGTTCGCACCGTTGATCCCCGGCCAGCACTGCCGATCGTCGTTTGCCATAATGGCGAGTACCAGCAGCACGGATTGCTCGGGGGCGGTGGTACCGTCCACGGCCATGGCTGCCCGGCACAGATCGAACCCAGACCGGCTCATGCCAGGATCTCCGCGCAGAGAGACTGGAAACCAGCGTCCGACACCATCAGGGCATTGGCCCGCGAGACGCCGTGCATGACTGTCTTGTGGTCGCGGCCGAGCAGCGCACCGATAACCGGGAAGCTGGCACCACCGCGGCGCAGGGCGAGCATCACGGACCACCGGGCACGCACGATATGCGGCAGCCGGCACGGGCTCAGGATGTCCCGCTCCCCGATGCCGGCGGCCTTGGCGACTTGCGCGATGATGGAAGCCGGAACGCTCATGCCAGCACCACCACGACCTTACCGACGGCCACAGGCTCGGCGAACTGGTATGATGGTAGGAACCGACTATCGTTGACCTTCAGCGCGTCGGCGATGCCATCGAAGTACGGCTTCATGCGGTTCGGGAAGTTGACCCGATCGCCGCGCCGATTGGGCGGGTAGAACGTCACGATCACGCGGATGTCGCCAGTGGCCGGAACGCCAATCTTCGCTGCTAGGGTGGCGGCCTTGGCCCAGGCGCGATGCTTCGCGACGATCGGCGCCTTGCGACGCCACCGCCCGTCTTGGTGACCAGAAAGGTCCGACGTGGGCCAAGGCAGCTCGATCACGACTTAGGCAATGCCGAGCGCGGCGCGGTAGGTTTCCTGGATCGCATCCTGCTCGTCGCGGGCATGCTTCTCCAGCTTCCGCAGCCGAACCATCGCGCGCATGCCCTTGGGATCGAAGCCGATGCTCTTGGCCTCGTTGTAGACGTCGCGGATGTCGTCGGTCATCCCCTTCTTCTCTTCCTCAAGCCGCTCGATGCGCTCGATGAACAGGCGGAGTTGGTCGGCTGCGATGATGTCGGACATGGTGATCTCCTGGGTGGAATTGGTTAGGCGCGGACGCCGGCAGCAGCAGCCCGAATGCGGACCTGCGCCATGCTCAGGCTAAGCAGGCCCGGTTCGGGCTGGCGCTTGGGTCCGTGACGCAGGCCGTGCCGGAGCATCGCGCAGAGCAGGCTGTGAGAGCCCTGGCGGGCATTGCGCTTCGTGGCGATCTCTTCGGCGGTTGCATGGTCCTGGTGGGCATCGATGTTGGTTCTGCGCAGCTTGGAGTAGCGGCAGGTGATGGCGGTGCGGGACCGGCCCGGGTAATCCTCGAGACGCATCTCGCAGGCGCGCTGGCCAAGGCGCATCGCCGCCAGCATGCGCTCGTCCTCCTCCGCGGACCAATTTGGGCCGAGGTGGAAGCTCGACCCCTTCTTCCGCACGACAGGCTCGTTGGTTACGATGTCGCGCCGGTTGCGGATGGCGCTGATCGAGCGCCCTGGTATCTCGATATCTCCGAGCGGAATGCGGTCTGCGATCTGCTGCAACAGCAATGCGTCCTCGTCCGCCGTCCAGAGGATCGCTTGGCGATGAATGGTGGCCATCAGAACACCTCCGGGGTCAGGCCGGCGCGGGCCTGTTCGGCATCAAGCTCGGCGGCCTTGGCGGCGATCTCAGCGGCTTTGTTCGCTGCTTTCGTAGCGGCCGACCGGCGGCTGTGGTCGGAGCGACGCGCGCGGATCGCCTCGTTCTCCTGACGGGCAGCGATGGCGATGCCCATCCACTTCTTCTCGCCGGCCAGTGCCATGTCGCGCTGCTCGCGCATGCTGGGGCCGCGGTGGAACAGGTGGCGGATCACAGCCCCTTGCCCCGGCTGGAGAATGGGGTGAGGATCTGAATCATCTGATCCGCGTCATCCTCCAGTTCGCCGCAATCCTGGTGGCAATAGCGACCGTCCACAGCCTTGGCCGCAAACTCGGAAGCACCGGCCATTAGCGTTGCGACGACGGCGGCAGGGGCGTCGGGCGTCGGGTTAAGATCGCGTCCACCCTGTCCAATCGGACCAAGTAACTTGTTGGTAAACTCCACGCCGATGAACTGGCACAGCAGCAGCAGGCAGGATCCGCGCGGCCGGCGACGTTCGCCAACATTGGGCGTGATCCACTTGCTGACGGTGCTGGCGGTGATCAGGCGGTTGGTGCCGGTCTCGATATCTTCGACCGAGAAGCGCTTGCCGCGCCCGATGAACAGCGTGAGGGCGCGATAGACTGCCTCATCCGCCGCATCGTCCGAAAGCAGGCCATCATCTATCACAGACGTTGTGCGATGCGTCATGCAGAAGCGTCCTTATGAGCAGGGTGAACATCAAGATCGAAGACAGCCACCGGAACGACCTCGTGAAAGCCGAGGGTGAGGTCGCGGTCGGTGAACAGCACGCGCGGCTCAGTGGCGACGCGGATGGGCGGGGGTGTGGGCATCAGGCTGCCCTTGCGCTGGCGCGGATCGCCGCGGCGGTCGCGAGCTCGTCCAGCGTAGCAACTCCGGCGTCAGCCAGCGGCCGCCAGTACGGCCCGGGGATGCTGTCGCGCTGCCTCCACGATCGGATTGTATGGATGGACTGGGTGGTGACCACCTCTACGATCCGTGCTTCGCCGGCGGTGCTGATGATTTCGGCATGAGTTCGCATCACCGTTCTATGCATTATGCACTGAACGAAGGCAAGTGCCTTTTGCACAAAGAGCGGGCGTATCAGCGCGCCATGACGACACCGAACGAACGGTTAAGGCAGGCTCGCCTTCGCCACTTCAGAAGCGCAACCGACGCGGCCAACGCCATGAGCGTACCAGTTGGTACATACGCCGGGCATGAGAACGGCCACCGCGGCTTTCCAGCCAGTCGTGCGCCTGTCTACGCGCGGCGCTTCGGGGTGACGGCCGAATGGCTTCTATACGGCAAGGGCGCGGGGCCGATCGAGGACGCGCCAGCCGAGACCAGTCTACTCCTGCCGGTCAGTCTGCCTAGTGCAGAAGCCCTGACACGAATGTTTGAGACCATGCTGGAGCCGGATGTGCCGGCTGAGCAGCGGGACGCGCTAGCGCAAACGCTTGCTCGGCGTCTTCCGAGCGGGCTTGCGCGAGCCGCACTCTCTCCGCCCGTAGCTGTGAGGGGTTCAGAAAGTGCTCCCGGCGGAGACGCTCAAGATCCCGCCAAGCGTCGTCTGCCTCGCCAGCCAGAACAGCGCACCTGATATCGCAACTCGTGCAGCCAATCGCGCAGCCTGGCGACGCACGAAACACCGGCCTTCCCACCCCGTCGACTCCCTCGTCTGTTCTGGTTCTGTTCTCATAACACCAATCCGCGGGGACGGGTTAAAAAGATATTTCCCCTAAGCCAGAATAATTAGCAAGCGCGATTTATGCATTTCCAATGCGTTTTGCACTTGCGCGCAGTCTATGCATTGTGCATAGTTCTCCCCGTAGCCAATCGGCGGAGAGAACGACCGTGCAGAGAATACAGAACCTCGCGATTGCAGCCCTTGCCCTTAGCGGCATCGCAGCCAGTGCCACCGGGCAGCCGATCGTAATCGAGGAAGGCGTGGACGCCCGCCCGGCCAAGCGCACCCGCCAGCGCGGTGCGGCCGGCAAGTCCTACAAGGTCACTGGCTCGATCGCACTCGGCAACCGGCATGGCGGTCCACACCTGAATAAGCGCGAGATCGCCCGTCGCCAGCGCGTCGCCACCCGCCTCGAAGCCGCTCTGGCCGAGCAGGTGCCGGCATGAGCGAGCGCCTTGCACCGTATCAACTCACTCAAGAGGAAGCCATTGAGTTTGCCGAGCGCAAGCGGTGGGAGCCTTTGTCGCCGGCTGAACGCGCCCTTCTGCAGCTCCGCCAAACGCGGCTCTGCATGCCGTTCACGCTTGTCCACGAAGGCATGGAAGCTTTGCTCGGCCGCGGCGTCTGGACGCATGAGTTCGCTGATTCCGACAGCCTCTGGGAAGAGTATCAGTCCGGCAAGACGATCTCTTTCGCTGACGTGCTGGCCAAGCTGCCGGACGCGTCCCGTGCGATTGTCGTGGGCGTGGTGCCGGCATGACCCTTACCCGCACCCTCGCCGAAGCTATCGCCCCCGCCCGCGCGACCCTCGCCATCTGCGAGCGCCAAGGCTGGCCGTTTGCCGCTCCGAAGCAGGAGGAGAAGTGATGGGCGCTGATCAGATGCGCCGCGACGGCATCAGCCGCCTTCACGCTTGGGGCAAGGCGTTCAAGTCGGGTTGCGCGACCTATCAGATCGCCAAGCCCCGTCCTCTGTGTGGCGATCCAGCTTGCCCCAAGCGGGCCACCTACAACACGCCGGACGGGCCAAGGTGCTTCACGCACGCCCGCGCCACCAACCCGGAGGCACAGTGATGCTCCAGATCAATACCTGGCTCCCGCACGATCGTAGCGAGACCGCTCCCATCCCCGCCGACCTGCCCGTCATCGTGCGCTGCTCGGCCGGCAAGCTTCACGCGCGCTACTCGGACATGGTCCATTGGCAGCACGTCGCCGAGTACCTGATCGAGGAAACGCCCGAGAGCGCGGCGGCTGATCTGGCGACGAAGTTCGGCGTGGCCACGGCTGATGTGTCGGCTGCTTGGAACGCCGTTCTCGATGCCGCCCCAGACTTCACCAGCGACCGCTACGTGCAAGCCATGGCCCGGTTCACCAGCCTTTGCGGGCGTGGTGCTGATGCGGATCGGATGGCGGCATGAGCCCCTACGTCACCATCTGGCGCGCCGACAGCCCGCTGGCGCGCTGCGTCAATTGCGGTTCGCAGCAGCAATATCATGGTCGCCACGGCTCCTCCTGCACTGGCTTCCGCGCGGAGACGATCGATGACATCGAGCCCGCCGACCTGCGCATGACGGACGCATATCGGGCACTTGGCAAGGCTCTGGAGCGCCGCGACGAGTGCTGGCGCGAAGCAGAGGAGCGCTTCAATTGCGGCGAGGATACCGCCCTATTTGATGCGGCATCGGTCAAGCATGACGACCGCGCGACCCAGCTTCGCGATCATCTGATCTCGCAGCTCGAGGCCGCTTCCGGGCTGACGCTCGAGCAGTTGCGGGAGGTGCTGTCGTGACCGACCAGTCTTGGATCGAATGGACGGGCGGCGAATGCCCGGTGTCGGTGGAAACCGAGGTCGAAATCAAGCTGCGATGCGGTGACACCAACGGGTGTCAGCCGGCAGGATTATGGGCAAGCGGGTTTTGCGACTGGTGGAAGCACGAGCCGTCGATCGGCGCCGGCCACCGCAACGACATCATCGCCTACCGGGTCGTCCAGTCGTGATGCCCCGCCCCTTCCCAAACGAAACCCCTGCCGAACGTGGCGAGGCCAACCGCTGGATGACCGGCTGGGTGCTGCTCGCGATCGTGGTGGTGGTGGTGCTGCTCGCCAATGCTGGAGGTCTGTGATGTTCAACAAGATCGAGGCCATCATTCTGGTCTTTAACATCGTGATTTGGACGCTGTTGGCGGCATTGCGCGGATTTGAGGCAATGCCGACGTGGCTCGCGCTTTTCGCTGGCTTCGGATCCATCTGGGTCGGCTGCATGACGGTCGCCAGCCTGCTGCGTGACCGGCTATGACCCACCTCGACCAACACACCCTCTACGCCGAGCAGCTGCAAGACGACGACGCGGTGATCGACCCGCTGACGGGCTGGCAGGAGCTTTGCCGGTGCGTGGGGCTGATCGTGGGGGACGCGATGTGCCGCGCTGCGCCGGGGATGTACATCATCGGGGCAGCCGGTGCGCTGTTCTGGTGGCTGGCATGACCGACACGATCGATCGCCTCGCCCCTGTGCTGGCGTCCGCTGGGATCGGGCACAACAGCGGCGCCGCGCCGGATCCGTTTGTCGCGCACTTGATGAGCATCAACGACGCATACGACGATGCCAAGCTGTGGCTCGACGGCGAGAAGGTGCAGACGCAGGAGCAGGCCGACGCGCTCGGCAAGCTCTACACCATGCTGGACGAGGCGCAGAAGGCCGCGGACGAACAGCGCGTCATCCTCAAGCGGCCGCACGACCAAGCCGCCGCCGCAGTGCAGGCGCAGTGGAAGCCGCTGGTCGATAAGGCGGACAAGGCGCGTAAGGGCGTCAAGCTCGCCGTACAGCGCTGGAACGACCACCTGGCCGAGATCCAGCGTATCGAAGCCGAGCGCGTCCGCGAGGAGGCACGCAAGCTGGCAGCCGAGGCGCAGGCCGCACACGAGGCCGCGATCCGTGCCAACAATCTGGAAGCACTGGAGCAAGCCGAGCAGCAGCTTGGGAACGCCGACACGCTGGCCGACATGGCGCGGCGGGCTGAGCAGGCCAAGGCGGTGACCAAAACCGGTGGTGCGCGCGGGATAGGCAAGGTGCCGACCCGGTGGGTGGGGCGGTTGGCGGACGAACCGACTGCCGCTCAGCAGCTCGCGCGTCATTACTGGCAGACCAAGAACGCCGAGGTCGTCGAGCTCTACCTTGCGCTCGCCCTCAAGGACATTGCCGTTGGAGCGCGCACCATCCCCGGCATGATTATCGCACAGGAGAAGGCGCTTTGAACGCTCACACCGACATCACCGCTGCGCCGCCGATGGTGTACGCCGCTATCGCGGCCGTCACCCTGGCCATGTCCAAGGAAGGCATCAGCAAAGACCGTCGCAATCAGCAGCAGGGTTATAACTTCCGCGGCATCGACGAGGTATACAATGCCCTGTCGCCGATGCTCGCGCAGCACAAGCTCTGCATCCTACCCCGGATGATCAGTCGCGCTCAACAGGAACGCACGACCGCAAAGGGTGGAGCGATCTTCTACACCACGGTTGAGGCCGAGTTCGATTTCGTCTCGGCAGAGGACGGTTCAATCCACGTCGTTCGCACCTTTGGCGAGGCGATGGACAGCGCCGACAAGTCGACCAACAAGGCCATGAGCGCGGCCTACAAATACGCGGCCATGCAGACCTTCTGCATTCCGACCGAAGGCGACAACGACGCCGACGCAACCACCCACGAAATCCAGCCGCGGCAGTCGCGGCAGGAGACCCCCGCGCCCGATAACAATGGAGAGGGCGCGGGGGATAACCTTGAGCCGGCGGATGGATGGGGCGCTTGGACGCTTAGCCTGATCGACGAGATCAGTTCTGTCAGCACGACCGCCAAGCTCGACGTCATCAAGAATGATGCGCTCTGCAAGCGGCGGATCAACGCCGTGAAGACCATCGACGGCGCTATGTACGCCGCGATTGGCAAAGCTTTCACCGATCGCCGCGCCGCACTGGCACCGTCCGGCGGCGACAACGCGACATTGTAATCCTCAATAGTTTCGCAGGAGCATAATCATGGCCGGTTCGGTCAACAAAGTCATACTCGTCGGCAATCTCGGGCGCGATCCCGAGAGCCGCAGCTTCCAGAATGGCGGCAAGGTCGTGAACCTGCGCATCGCCACGTCGGAGACGTGGAAGGACCGTGCCACCGGTGAGCGCAAGGAAAAGACCGAGTGGCATTCGGTGGCGATCTTCAACGAGAACCTCGCCAAGACGGCCGAGCAGTATCTGCGCAAGGGTAGCAAGGTCTACATCGAGGGCGCTCTGCAAACCCGCAAATGGCAGGACGCCGGGAGCGCGGACAAGTTCGCCACTGAGATCGTGGTGCAGAACTTCAACGGCACCCTCGTCATGCTCGACGGCCCGACCACCGGGCAGGCAGCTGGCGGCGGCGAGCAGCAGCGTGGAGGCTTCACCCGCTCCGCCGCGCAGGACGATGAGCTCGACTCGGACATCCCGTTCTGATGCTCGCCCGCAAGTCCCCCATGAAGGTCAGCCGCCGCAAGGCGCCGACCGCTGCCGAGCGCAGGCACATTGCCCGCATCGCGGCGCATGGGTGCCTTGTGTGCGGGGATCCGGCGACGGTCCACCACGTCACCAGCGACGGGTTCAAGCGCATCACGCGCACCCATGAGCGGATCGCGCCGCTCTGCCCGCCGCATCACATGTACCAGTTCGGCCCGCGCGAAAGCGTTGAGGCGCTGGGGCACGCCGGCTTCCGCGAGGTGCACGGGATCGATCTGCTCGAATGGGCTGATCGGGCGTGGCTGGATAGCTGCGGCACGACGGAGGTATTCTGATGAACGGACAGACCATCATTCTCGCCACGCCGCGGCAGCGCGAGATGGCCCATGCCCTGATCGAGCGCGCACCGCCCGGCGCGGTGCTGAACATCCGCGAGGCAACCCGCAGCGACGACCAGAACGCCAAGATGTGGGCCATGCTGTCGGACGTCGCCCGCGCTCGCCCGCAAGGCCGGGTGCTGCCGACCGAGATCTGGAAGGCGCTGTTCATGGCAGCCTGTGGCCAGACGCCGCGGTTCGAGCCCAGCCTGGACGGGCAAGGCGTCGTGCCGACCGGCTACAAATCATCCCGCCTGACGAAGGTGGAGTTTAGCGACCTGATCGAGTGCATCGCCGCGTTCGGCGCGGAGCATGGCGTGGTCTGGTCGGACGAAAGGAAGGCAGCATGACCCAGCACAATCCGCATTCCCTCCCCGGTCGGTGTGTCAGCCATGCCGGCGGTGTAGCGGGGGTGGGTGAGCCGGTGTTTGAAGGGGGGTGGGCGTGATGCGCACCTTCGTCTGTGGCGATATCCACGGCATGTTCGACGAGCTGATGGCGGCGCTCGATGCGGTCGGCTTCGACAAGTCCGCTGATCGCCTGATCGCGCTCGGCGATATGGTGGATCGTGGCCCGAAAAGTCTGGAGGTGCTGCGGCTGCTTGATGAACCATGGTTCGACAGCATCATGGGTAACCACGAGGAGATGATGCTTCTCGCCGCTAACCCGCGCAACCGGGAGGCGCAGGGCCACCACCTGATGAATGGCGGCGGCTGGTTCTCGTTGCTTGATCAGACGGAGCGGGATTGGTGCGCCGATACGGTGCGCAGCCTGCCGCTGGCGCTGACTGTGGTGACGCCGACGGGCCGCACGATCGGCCTAGTTCATGCCGACTTTCCTGGCACCCGGTGGCATGAGTTCGCCAGCCAGCTTAGCCAGCGTGCTGTGCGCGAATATGCGCTCTGGTCGCGCGAGCGAGTGCAGGAGGCGAAGCACCACGACATCGCGCCCGCCATTGGCGTGGATCACGTCTATTTCGGTCATACGCCTATGAAGACGCCGCTGCGCAGTCAGAACATGTCGTGGATCGACACGGGATGCTTCGCGACCGGCAATCTCACGGTGGAGGAGTTGGTATGACGCACCCCCTCCAACCCGCCCGCGACGCCTGCGCAGCCCGCCTTCGCGCGAGCGCCACCGGTCAGCCCGACGAGGCGCGAATACTGGCTGAGGCGGACATGGTGAGGGACGGCGAGCGCGATGCGAGCTGGGGGATGAAGGCGGCGCGCAAGACGATGGAGGAGACGCAGGCATGAGCCAGAACCGCTCCACCGCCGTCATGCAGCGGCGCGTCGAGGCGCACGATTCGCTCGACGATTTCCCGACGCCGCCGTGGGCAACCCGCGCGCTGTGCGAGTTCATCGACGCGCAGGGAATCGACCTCTCCGGCATGATCTGCCGAGAGCCTGCAGCGAACCGGGGCCACATGGTCCTGCCGCTCGCCGAGGCATTCAGCCACGTCGAGGCCGCTGACGTGTTCGACTACGGCGCCGGCTTCCCGCAGCTGGATTACCTGTTCGGGCCGCTGCCGGAATCGGTCGACTGGACGATCACCAACCCGCCCTTCCGCCTTGCCGAGCAGTTCATCGAGCGCGCCTGCCAGACAAGCCGGGTCGGCGTTGCCGTGATCGTGCGCGCCGCGTTCCTCGAATCGGTGGGCCGGTATGCGGATTTGTTCTCGCGTAACCCGCCCAGCTTCGTGCTGCAGTTCAGCGAGCGCGTCGTCATGCACAAGGGCCGGTTGGCGCCAGAGGGATCGACCGCGACCGCCTATGCGTGGCTGGTCTGGATCGACGGCGAGGATGACACCCGCCTCCGCTGGATCCCGCCGTGTCGTAAGCGGCTGGAGCGTGCCGGCGATTATCCGCCCGCCCCTGCCAGCCTCTCCAGCAAGGATGAGACGATATGAGCGAGAGTTTCCAGAGCCGCGTACAGCCATGGTTGATGGCTTGCTTCGGCGCGATGATTGCTGGCGACCGAGAGGAGCGGAACCACCGCTTTCTTGAGGAGGCGTTAGAGCTGGTGCAGGCGTGTGGATGCACAGCCAGCGAGGCGCACCAGCTGGTAGATTACGTCTACGGCCGGCCTGTCGGCGAGCTGCATCAAGAGGTCGGCGGTGTCATGGTGACGCTGGCCGCGCTGTGCCTCGCCAACGATGCCGACATGCACGCCGCGGGCTGGGTTGAACTGGAGCGCATCTGGACGAAGGTGGAGGCGATCCGGGCCAAGCAAGCGTCGAAGCCGAAGCACTCACCCCTGCCCGGTCCGTCCGCCCCGCATCTGTCGAGCAAGAGCGAGGTGCGGGACGATGGGTGAGGTAGCCATCTCCGACACGGACGCGCTCGGATGGTTGTACGATCGATCGGCTACGCTCGCTGATCGGGCTGCTATGGCCATGAACCTTGGCGATGCGGCCGCAGCGTCCACCATCCTCGTAAAAGCCAACACGGTTTTGCAGGCGGTCCAGATCCTAGAAAAGGAACTGTCCGCGTCGCGCCCCGCCGATCGGGTGCTCGCGAAGGTGGAGGTCCGCCCGGTCAAGTCCGCGCCCGCCAAGGTCTCAGCCGTCAAGCCGCGCCCCGCGCTGGCGTTGGTGCCTGAACAGCCCGCCCGCGATCGGCGGCGATGGTGCGAACAGTGCGACGCGAGCATCATGCTTTCGGCGGCGGCAACTTGTCGATCGGGCTACTGCAAGCTGCGATCGGAGGCCCAAGCTGCGCTGTCGCCCTCCCCGCCAGAAACCGCACGTACGGAGGTGAGCGAGCCATGAGCGCACGGCCAACATACACGCCCGCGCATCGCCTGCCCGCTTGGCTGTCATCCGAGGACGTGAAGGCAGCGATCGCCCGCGTCGTGGAAGCGCGTGGCGAGGATGCCAAGGCGGTAGCGTGGGATCTGCTGCAGGAGATCAACCTGATGGTGGATGCGCCGCAGCATCGGGAGGCGACCGATGGCTGAGGCCGAGCGCGTCAAAATCGCGGAGGCTTGCCAGATCACGGGGCTGTGCGAGCGCACCCTGCAGTGCATGTCGGCGCGCGGTGAGATATGGGGCGCGGCCAAGCTCGGTCGGCGCTGGACCTATGACAGATTGAGGCTTCGCGCATGGTTGCTCGCAAAGGAAAACGACGTGTCGAGCCGGACAGGCTCTACGAGCGCAACGGGATTTTCTACGCGCGTGTCACCGTCGAGGGGCGAGAGTATCGCCAATCCCTTAAGACGGGCGATCGAGAGGAAGCTGAACGCCGCATCGAGCCGTGGCTAGCCAACCTCTCCCCGTACAAGGGCACGACCCGGCACACCTTCCTGGAAGCAGCCGCGCTGTGGATGGACGCCGGCGAGTGGAAGCCCAAGACGCTGCGCGGGTACGTGAAGCTGCTCGGCACGCTGGAGACGCACTTCGGCACCATGTTCTGGGATCAGATCGACAAGGCGGCGCTGCAAGCCTTCGCGGAGAAGCAGCGCCAGCCCACCGCCACGAAGCCGGCGGCCGGGACCGCGACGATCAACCGCTATCTGTCCGTCATCTCCGGGATCGCAGACCATGTCCGCGAGTTGCCTGGCTGGCCGGAGGTGAACCCGGTCAAGCTGCTGCCGAAGAAGCCTCGGCGCGAGAAGCGGCAGGGCTACGTGCGCCCGCCCGTCGAAGATATCGAAGCCTACTTCGCACGGATGCAGGGCACGTTCGGCGACCTGTGTCGGTTCGCGCTGCTGACCGGTGCCCGCATGGACGAGATCGCGACGCTGAAGCACTCGGACGCGCGCGGCGGCAAGGCGCAGCTATGGGAAACCAAGAGCAAGTTCCGCGTCATCTCGCTGTCCGCCGAGGCGCAGGCGATCGTGGAGCGTCAGCCGGTCAAGGATCGGCAGCCATACCTCTTCAACACGAAGCTCGGCACGCCCTACAAGCGGGTCTCGGAGATGTGGCGCGAAGTAGTGAAGCGCGCACAAATCATGGCACAGCGCGAGGGGCGGATCCTGACCCGGATGCGCTTCCACGATCTCCGGCACGAATATGCCATCCGCTACCTGGAACAGGGCGGCTCGCTCTACACGTTGCAGTTGCTGCTCGGTCACGGATCGATCAAGCAGACCGAGTGGTATGTGCGCTATCTCACCCCAGAGAAGGCGACATCTGCGAAAATCGGGGCGGCACAAATCTAGGCACACTTGCAGCGGTTTTCGGGGTGTGTCATAGTCGAGAAATGGCGGAATGCCTTGCGTTTGGACAGGTGGCCGAGTGGTTTAAGGCAGCGGTCTTGAAAACCGCTTACCGTGAACATCGGTTAGCCCCGCAAACCCCAGGTTTTCCGCGAAATCGTTGATCTTCCGCGAGTCGTTGCATCCGCAGCGGGCGCGTTCTGGATCTGTTCGCGAAGAACACCACGGCGCATAGGTCGGCACAAACGCCCAACCCCGCGCCGGCCATCTGGGAGGCAGGCATGAACCTTCATCCGATCACCGTGAAAGCCGCAGCGGCTTACGTCGCCGAGCACCACCGCCACCTGCCGCGCGTGCAAGGCGGACTGTTCGCGGTCTCCGCTCAAGCCGACGGCGCGACGATCGGCGTGGCTATCGCCGGCAATCCAGCTCGCGTCTGGCAGGGCACCGGCCGGGTCGTGATCTCGCGCGTCGCCACCCAAGGCGCAGAGAACGCCTGCTCAATTCTCTACGGTGCGATCTGCCGGGCGGCCAAGGCGCTCGGCTACCGTGAGGCGTGGACCTACACCCTGGCGGAGGAGCCCGGCACGTCGCTGCGAGCTGCGGGCTTTCAGGACATGGGCCTGACCCGCGCCGAAGAATGGACCCGGCCATCTCGGAGCCGCCTGCCCGCCGCCCGTGCAGATGCCAAACGACGCTGGATGAGGAGCTTGTCAGCATGAAAGGTGATCTGCGCTGTGTCGAAGGACGCCTGTTCCGCCACGATCCGCAAATGGACGACCCTGAACTGGAAACAGACGTAGGCCAGTGCCCTGATTGCTCCGGCGATAGCTGCGGAGAAGACGGCGAGCCGGTCTCGAAAGCAGGTCGCTCTAGCCGCTGGCTCTCGGCATGACCGCGCCCGACGCACCCCAGCGGGTGGAGCTTAGGGAGGAGGTGGCGCTTGCCATAGCGGTCGCCATGGAGCCTGGAGTCGCCACTCCTTGCAATGACGACTATTCCGCTACTGACATTGCGATCGCCATCACCGTGGAACGATGCGCGCAGGTGGCGGATGCGCAGCGCGATCGGTTCGTGGCGCTTTTCGCAAAGCGGTTTGCGGAAGACGGCATAGTTAAGAGTGGCGACCTGCTCGCCTTCGGAGACATGGCCGCAGAAGCAATCGCCACCGCCATCCGCCAACTCGCACCCCAGCCCGAGGCACGGTCGTGAGCGCGGGTGAGCTGATGGCGCTGGCGGGGCGGCTAACCGATGCACGCAAAGCGATGGTGATGGCGCTGCCCGCCGACGGCGATTGGGGCCGAGTGCCAAGCCGCAGCGTCGCCAAGCGCGCGTGGTGGAGCATGATCCCCGGTATCATTGACCACAAGCATTGCCCGGAAGACGCGAACGAGTGGGCGCTAACTCCTTACGGTCAGCAACTCCGCGCCGCTCTCGCACAGGCATCCTCCGATGCAGCGGAGAAACTCTGATGCGCTACGTATTTGAGGCTGGAGCGCCAAAGCGCCGGGTGATGCACGTCCAGCAGCACGATCGGCTTGGCGAGCCTCTGTTCGTTGCGATCTGCGGCGCGGATCTGCCCTTCAACCGATCGATCAACGCGCCGTTCGCTCTTGGCCGGCGGGTCTGCAAGCACTGCCTGCGGAGGTTGTCATGACTGGCCCCACCCCCGACGCTGCGGAGATGGCTGCGAAGCTGACGAAGGCGCAACGGGATGCTGTCAGCGCCGGTGGGCCGTTCGCTACATCCATTCCCTCGCTAACAAGCGCCGCGACGCGCTGCGCCCTGCAAAGGCGTGGGCTGGTGGTTGATCGCATGTACGCCACCGCTCTCACCCCGCTCGGCCTCGCCATCCGCCAGCTACTCCAAAAGGATCAAGATGATGTCTGACACCCCCGAGATTGCGGATCTGGCGGCGTGTCCGCATTGCGAAGCGCCGGGCTACTTCGTCTGGAACCGCACACAAAGCCGAGGTTCGGTAAAGTGCACCCGCCCTAGCTGTGGAGCGACAGGCGGCGCATTCGAACGACGGCAGGACGCCATCGCCGCATGGAACACCCGCCCAACACCCCCCAAGGTTGCCGGCGATGCGGAGGAGATCGCGGCCGAGTTGGACCGCCACGCCCTATCGACGCGCAGACGTGGCGCGGGGGAGTTCCACGCTAAGCTGTTGGACCGCGCCGCCGCCCACATCCGCGCCACCGCCAGCCTCGCAGTCGAGATCGAGGCGCTGCGGGAACAGTGGGGCAAGAGCACTACTGCTGCCGATGTGCTGTTCGGTGCCATGAACCGTCGCGCCCTCGCCGCCGAACGCAAGCTGGAAGCGGCGGAGGCGGTGATCCAAAGCTGTGTTGATCGACTGGAGACTGAGTACGGGCATCAAGGACTAACCGAAGAAGCCCGCACCTTCCTCGCTGCAATGAATACGGGGGCTGACGATGCCGAATCACGCGCTTAGCCGGACTAGCCCGAAGGGTGGTCCGTTCATTGGAACATGCTTCAAGTGCGGCGAAACAAATCTGCCAATCACCGCTGTCGGTAAGCCGTGCAGCAATCTTGCAAATTTCACAGCTGACGAAGCTCTGATGATCGCGATTAATGGAGGAAAGAACCATGACTGATATCGAGCAAGAAGTTAGCGAAGCCATTGCGGCAGATCCAAACTATCCCCTCGGAGAAACGGACGCGATGAAGTGGGCGGTAGCATGGCGGCACATCCGCGACCGTAACGGCATCGACGCCAATGCCTCTCAGGCGACAGGCGATATCGACGGTTGGATGGTCGGATGGTTCGCCAACTGCATGGCATCCGCACACCCCAAAATGCTGATGCAGCGAAAGGGAACCGACCATGCCCATTCCTGACACGCGCGCGGTGGTGACGGTCACGCAGGAGGATCGGGATGCGGCGGATGCGCTAGACGATGCGCTCGGCTTTCTGACTGCAAATGAGCGGCCGATTGTGGAGCAATCCCTTGCAGCCCACCGCATCGCCGCCGAGGCCCGAGTTTCAGCGCGGGAGGAGGTGCTGCGAGTTCAGGGACAGGCGGAAGGCTTCGCAGCAGCGGTAGCGCAGCTACGGAACATGTCAGCGACCAAACCGCCCGCTAGCCTATCCCATGCCGCCAGCATTTTAGCCGACAGTTTGGATAACAGCCGGAAGCCGGGGCAGTCCCTCCACACCGATGGAGACGGATCGTGAGCGAGAGAGACGGGATTGAGCGGGCGGCGCAGGAGTGCGATGCCTACGCGCGTGGCCCTTATGCACAAAAAGTGCACGGAGAGAACATGGCCCGATTGATCCGCGCCCTTCCGCCCGCCGAACCGGATGAGCCGACGGCGGAGATGGTGGAGGCGGCAATGTGGAAGTGGTGGCACAACGAACGTAAGCCGGTGGACAAGGAAGCCGCCGCCTTCCACGCTGGTTATCGCGCCGCCCTCCGCGCCGCTCGCCCTGCCGGTGGCCGGGAAGGGGGTGCGTGATGAAAAGGCATGTTCTGGCATTGCTGATCGGCGCGGCGATCATAGCGGCCTTTGTCGGCTTGGTCGTGGCGATCGTCATCTCGCCGATCTACGTTGCCATGATAGCTGGAGGCATCACGATCGCAGTAGGCTGCTACTGCCTTGGCCGGGCTGCTATCATGGGCACGCGATGGGACCGCCCATGACCCCTCTGACCGACGCCCAGGTCGAGGCGGGGCTGGCGGCATGAGGTTGACTGAGCCGTCATGCCAGCGGCGCTGATGGCGTTGTTCCCCATCGTCATCGCCTCTTTGTTCTCGGAGGGCGAGATCCCCGTGGGCGGCTGCTGCGGGCCGGGTTCGACACCGGCTCCCTATCTCCCCATCGTCAGCTTTCAGCGGGCCGACGAGCAGGCCGCCAACCCCTGCTTCTCCGCGCTTACTGGAGGCGCGGCGGTTTTGTGACGGTGGGCCTTCTTTGCAATGGCACGTCCATCCGTGCCGCCGCAGCCAGATCCTTATGCCAGAATCGCGCGAATCCGTCTAGCGTAATGGCCCGTGAGAGGACGAAACAGCATGGCCGATCTTGACGCCAACTCGGCCTTCGCTGCCGGCAAGAGCTACGTGCGCGCCTGCACCTTACTGTTCGAGGCTGCCGAGCGGAGTGAGGAGGATCGCGGCTGGACGACACTACCGTCTAACCTGCTCGGTGCGTTCGCCGTCGAGCTGCTGCTGAAGGCTGCTCTGCTCGATGCGGGCATGACGGCGAGTAAGGTGCGGGGCATCAACCACGATCTGCGGAAGCTGCACGCGCGGGTGGCGGAAACGGTCCCGTTCAATATTCCGGAACTCGCCTCCGTGGTTGAGGCGTTCGCCGAGGATCATAAGGCGGGTCGCTACCGCTATCCAACAACTGGTCTGGGAATGACCTTCGCAAATTGGTCGCGAATGCTCCCAGTTCTTCAAACATTATGCACCGTCATGGACACGCGGATCGCGCGGTCGATGCTTCTCCGGAGCCTCAACATAACGCCGCTGGCCTCCCTAGGGTCGCTCCCGCCCGACCCCGCCTAGTCCCCATACACCCCCGGCACCGGCTGCCGCTCGGGCGTAGGACGCAGCGCCTTGTTCAGGCCGGCGATTCGCGCCGTCTGCTATGTCCCCGACCAGCGGCGGGTGCAGGCGGAACGCGAGCAGCACGAGCCGCCACGCGAACGCCTCGCGCACGATGGTGGAGAGCTTCATGGCTTGGCTCCTGCCCGTGCCCGTTCCGCCTCGATCAGCGCCAGAAGCTGCAGCCGAAGCGCGCCGGCCGCGGCATAGAGATCGATCGCGCCCATCAAGCACTGCCCGCCCGACACAGCCCCATCAGCGCCCCGCGGGAACGCCGGTAGCAGCGGCGGCGGCACCATCAGGCTCGCCGGCAGCGACACCGTTGGCGGCATTGCGCGCGGCGTCGAGCAGCCCGACAGAACCATCGCCAGCAGGCAGGCAGACGTTCGTGTTGCGATAGACGATCGGGCCGGCGACATGGCGGATCTCCGTGAAGGTGGTGGTTTGGGTCTGCACGTCCTCGGCCGCCTTCGTGGCGACGGCGTCGAACGCGGTCTGGATCTTGGCGCGCGCGGCCTCGATACGGGCGGCGGACGCGGCTTCTCGGCTGACGTGGCGGGCATGCTCGATCTGGCTGCCCGCGTAGGTGCCGGCGATCAGGGACAGCGCCGCCGCGCCCGCGAGGATGTACGGGGCGGCGATCATGGCTTGGCGTCCGTCGTCGGCACAGGATCGCTGGCCGGGTTGTCGATCGTGACGTTCCGCACGGACGGGATGCGTAGCACGCCGATCAGCCCGCCGGTGATCGTGCCCATGCCGAATGCCTCGTTGACCGTGACCTCGTGGCCGGCGGCGAACAGGGCAGCGCCGAACACGAAGGCCAGCGTGCCGAGCGTCGCCAAGTAGGCGATCAGTTGCTCGCGCGCGGTCATGCCTCGTTGCTCGATGCAGCAGCGGCCGACGTCATCTGCACCGCCTTGGTCGTGACGGGCACGCTCACCGGCCAGCGCGAGGCGACCATTCGGTTCTTCGCGATCGGTGCGATGCTCACCTTGTCGCCCTGGTTGCCGCCCAGCACGTAGAACCGCGTGTCATCCTCGCCGATGTAGAAGCCGACATGCCCGCCACCCTCGCGCGCGAACACCAGCACGCAGCCGAGGCGCGGCGCGATCGGCAACCCCCACGTCGCCCAGGCTTTCGCGCGCACGGCGATCGGCGCAGCGGGCAGCCCCGCCTCGGCCATGCAGATCGCCACGAACGTGCCGCACCACGGCGTCGCGTCGTCGTTCACGATCGTGCCCAGCACCTTCGTGCCGAGCCGCTTGATCCAGCCCATGATGGTCGGGCTGTTCGCCTTGCCAGGTGCTTCGCGCGTGCCGAGTTTCGCCCGCGCAGCACGAAGCCACGCCGGCTCGATAGCCGTCGTCATGGTGGTTCTCCGATGTGAGGTGTGGTAGGATATTACGTTGATCTAGGAGGGTGAATTGCCAGCTGACCCCGCCCTGATGAGTGTCGCCCGGAAGTTCCCGATCCCCGACGGTGATCTCGAAAAGTTCGGTGCGCCGTTCAATTTCGAGCAGCACGCGCTGGAGCAGTTCGTGGCTGCGAAAGTCGTGGCCGGAGAGGCGCACCGTCGAACTATCGCCTCGTTGGTTGACGAATATCAGCGGTGGCGCTTGGCGCTGCTCGTTCCGGTCGATCGCTAGTCACCACCCCACGCTACGTCTGCGCGGGCGGGGGGATTACGGCGTATCGAACTTGTAAGCGCGGCTTAAGAGTTGCCCGATTCCCTACCGCCGCTGGATCTACTATGCGGGGCGGGCTGCGGCAGGAGGCGAGGCGCTGTACCTGTTCCGGCGCCACCGACGCTAAGCCCTCTCCTCCTCCGGCCACATAGGCGCTGGCTCGTCCCACGGGTTCGGGAGAGGGTCAGGGGGCATCGGACTTGCCGGTGCTGTCGAGAAACTGCGTGGCCACCTTGCGCATGCCGGCGATGATGAGCTTGAAACTGCCGAAGCCCAGCCACCCGGCGGTGATGCCCGCGCCAAGCTGTGCCCAGACCGGCCAGTTATGGTCAGCTGCCAGCGCGCCGCCGAGACCACCAAATGCCGGAAGCATCGATAGCTCGACCAGCACCTGCCGCCAGCCGATGATGCCGCCCCGCTCCAGCTTCTGCCCAAGGCGGGCGATCTGCCCGGCTGCTACTGCGAAGATGATGAGCAGGTAAACGTGCGCCCCTGGGGGGAGGCGATGAGGCATCACAACGCCGTCACTATCCCGACGCCGAGGCCGGTCAGAAGGAACCCCGTGCTGATCCACGTCGATTGCATGCGCCGCTTCGATAGCGCCGCCAGCACCATCGCCATGCCGGTGCATACCAGTAAGGCGGACGCGGCATCGCCACCGCGATCGAACGCATCGAGCTTCTCCGGGTGGCTGCTGACCAGCTGCGCGACGTCGCCGATGCTACCGAGGGACAATCCGCCGCCCATCATGGCCATTCCCCCTGTGAGCAGCGCGACGCTCCACGGCGATGTAACGGCCGCAAAGAACTCGATGTGAAGCGTGTCCATGGCCTGCTGCCACATGCGCTGGCATGAGCGCTTGTCGCGCGCGCGGCACGTCAACAGGTGCCATCGGGCGCAAGCCACCGGCCATAGCTCCCTGATGCCAGCCGCGGCGAACCGCAGCGACGACAGGAAAATCACCCAGACCGCGGTCACGCCCGTGATGTGGATCATCTGCGGGTAGGTCACCGTCAGGCAACCGGGGGAACTTCGCGCGCCTCGGGCGGCACCTGCTGGCTGACGAGGTCCATCTGCCGGGGCAGGCTTTCCACCGCCATATAGACCCGCGTGTAGGTCACCAGCGCGGGGGCGATCTCCAGCAGCTTGGCGTGCACCTCCTGCCATGCCGGGCTGGCGGTGAGATCGAGAAGCGGCTTGAAGCGCGTAACGCACTCCTCGGCGGCCACTCGCGCGCGCTCGGTACGGATCTCGTCGGCGCGGGCGAGGATGGCGGCTTCGTCGTCGTTCGGGATCGTCTTGGCAGTCGTCATGGTGCTTCTCCTCAGGCTTTCCAGTTGATCGCAGCGAATGCGGCGCGCTTGGCGGCGGCGGTGCTGGCGGTGCGGATCGCGCGCTTGCCGACCTGCGCGATGGCCGCATACTTGGCTGCGGGCGTGCGGGACGCCGTTGCCCCGGCCTCGAACCGGGCAATCACCACTGCCAGCGTGTCCTTGGTCTGGTCGACCTCTGCCATCGCCCAGGGGAACCGCTTGCGCTGATCGATCGTGCTGAGCGCGGCGAGGATGCTGCCGAGGGTGTTCCGGTAGTCGCGGACCTCGCCGGCCTTCTCGGCATATTCGGTCTTCTTCGCGCCGCCGGACGTCATGACTGTCATCATGAGCGCCTCCCGCTTGTCATCGACCTGATCGAGCAACGATGCCTCCAACTGGCCCAGCGTAAGCGCCGGTGTGAGGATGCGAGCGGGGGCCGGGGAACCATCCTTGGCCAGCGCCACCGAATAGCTGGCGGCGGGAAGCGGAACCGGGATCCACTCGTAGCCTGCTGCCGATGGCGGAAGCTGCGAGGCGGACACAACCTCAGCCCACGGCCCGACGTCGTTGGTCTGCTTGTTGAACTGGACGAAGCCGAGCATGCCGCCTCCTACTTGAAGAACGAGGCTTCGACGGCGACCGAGACGCTGTTGACGTTCACGGTGCCCAGCCCGTCGCTGGTGCCCCCCAGAATGCGATACGCGAACTCGATCGTCCCCATGGTCGCGGGGCTGAACTTGCGGTCAGTCATGCTGAAGGTCTGCGGCGAGGTGCCGATCGTGTTGGCGTAGATCGTCGCCCCGGTGTCGATCCAACCGCCGCCGTCGATGCGATAGTAGACCAGCATCTGGATCACCGAGCCGGCAGTGGTTCCCGCGTGCGATGCGACGAAAGAGGACGAAAGCCGGATGACGTGGGCGCTCGTTACAGGGTTGGAACCAGTCGGGTTGATGATGCCCGTATCGACGCTCTGCGCGGTGTAGGTGGTCCCCGCCCCCGTCCCGAGCCGCCAGTTGAGCGAGCCCGGCACGATCGCCGCAAGGTCCACGCCGGCGTTGGTCATGAAAGCAGCGGCGCGCACCGTGCCGCTGGCGATCACGTCACCATCCAGCACGATCGTGTCAGCCGTCAGCCGGATCCGCGAATAACCCTCGGTGGCGACCACCTCGAACTTCGCCTCGCTGGTGCCGGCAATTGCGGTCAGGCGGATGTAGGCCTGCAGCTTGCCGTTCAGTTCGGCCAGCGTGCCCGCCTGGATCGTCACCGATGCCGACAGCGCGAGGTCCGTCGCGTCGTCGCTGAACACGGATGCCGGCCCGTCGCGCCGCTCGAGCTGGATCCGCCGGAACGCGATGCGCTGCACGCCCGTCACGTCCCGCGCGATCAGCCGCACCTGGAGCGACTGCGTGCCGTTGGGCGGGGTGAAGCTGAACTCGCGCCGCGTGGTGTTCGAGAAATCGCCGCTGGTCTGAATCGCGCTCTGCGGGAATGCCAGCGCGCCACCGGTGGCGTTCGGGCCGTTGTAGCAGCCCACCTCCACCTTGCAGTGCCCGCTCGCTGCGAAAAAGCTGCTGTCGAAGCTGACCGTGATCGGGCCGCCGTTGAGATACGCGATCGGCGGAAAGGTGACGATCGTCTCGCCATTGTTGGCGATGCCGAGGAGCCGGCCCCAGTTGACGTCGTCGTACACCGCGATCGGCGCGCTGTAGCCGAGCCCGGTCAGACCATTGCGCAAGCCGCCGTTGACCAGCAGGTTCGGGTTGGCGTTGATGACCGATCGCAGCGTCTGGTTGAGTGTCGTGACGCTGCTCTGCGCATTGCTAGCCGCGGTCAGCGCGGTCGTGATGTTGCCCTCGTTCGTGCCGAAGCGGGCGTTGACGGCGACCTGGTAGGTGGACAGCGCCGCGTTTAGACCGACGATCGCATCCGAGTTGGTGATGACGCCCGCCGCCGCGCCGCCGGCCACGCCTTCGACCGCATCGAACCGTGCGACAACCGCCGAATTGAAGCTGGCCTGCGATCCGGTGAACGTCGCCAAGGTGTCGGCGGTCGTGATGTAGCCGGCATAGGCGCTGTTCGCGACGCCCTCGGTGGCGGCAACCCGGCTTTCCACCCCTACAAATCGGCTCGCCTGCGATGCGAAATCGTTGATCCGAGCCGTGTCCACCTCGCGGATCGAAGCATCGACCGAGTTGGCCGTCGCCTCGTCGCTCCACAGCGATGCCGGCAGCCCGCCGCGCTCCAGCTTGACCTTGCGGAATGCCGCGACGGTGATCCCCGCAACACCATCGGTGATGAGCTGCAGGCGCAACGACTGGTAGCCGGCGGGGGTGGTGAAGCTGAACGCCTGCCGCGTCGTGTCGGAGAAGTCGAAAGTGGCCTGGCGAGGCGTGCTGTAGACCGCCGGGAAGTATCCGGTGCCAGTGCCGTCTGGCCCGGTCCAATAGGATACAGCGACATAGGACTGGCCGGCGGTGGCAATCAGCACGGAATCGAAGCTGGCCGTGTAGGTGACGCCAGCCGCGATGTTCAGCGGCGGCATGACCATGCTGGCAGCGCCGTTCTGCTGATGCTGCAGGTAGGTGCCCCATAGGCCATTGTTCTGGATGACGGCGGCCGACGCGGGCAGGTTGATCAGCCCCGTCAGCCCCTGCCCGAAGCCGCCGTTCTTCTGAAGGTTCGGCCGGATCTTGAGCAGCGTGACCGTTTCGGTGACCTGCGCCTGTGTAAGCGCCAGCGCCGACGATGCCGCCAGCAAGTCCGCCCGCGTGCTGGCCAGGTCGTCTTGGACTATGCCCAAGCTCGAGTAGATGTCGCTCGGGTCGAACTCCCCGCCCATCGGCATGTAGAGCGAGCCGTCGGAGTTGAAGACGTTGTCGAACATCGTGGCGCCGAGGGTGGCGTTGTCTTCGGGCTTCGTCAGGTTCGGGTCGCGCACGTCGTCCCACACGGCAGTCACGCCGGGGATCAGGAGCTGCGAGGGGTCGATGACCTGCAGGCTGGGCGTCGGCGGCGGGTTCGCGGTGCGGCCGAGCGCGAAGTCGTGCTTGGCGGGCGTCTCGCTCTTGAGCGTCAGCGTGACGACACCGCTGGACGGATCGAGCGAACGGTTGAGGATCAGCGCGGTCTGGCCGACCATGTTGAGCTCGGGAATGTCGATCGTCAGGCAGTCGCCGGGCTTGTAGCCGACCCACCGAGGCTTGAGCGGCAGCGTGATCGGGCCGAACTCGCGCGCATTGACGATGTCGTATGCCGCGAGCTGCGCAGCGGTCGCGGCGTCCTGCACCAGCGGATATTCGATCTCCTTCGTGCGCTGCCCGCCATCCTCGGTGGCATAGGCGTCCACCTTGACCAGCTTGGCCGGCACCATCTCCCAGCCATGCGCCTCGCTGCGGTAGCGCGGCACCACGGCGTTGATCCGATCGCGACGGGACTGGGTGGCGGCCACGGATGCATCGCCGACCAGATCGGAGGAGCGGATCGTGTCGAGGCTGACGCGCGGGGCGTTGATCGTGCAGGAGATGCGCGCGCCCTGCCGGACGGGCTCGCCGCCGCCGGCCTGGAGCATGGCCTTGAGCGCCGACCACTTTTCGTCCGTCGAATAAACGACGCCGCCCATCTTCCAGCCGTTGGCCAGCGCGATGTTGCAGGCCTCGACATAAGCCGCCACGTCGATGCCATCGAGCGGTGCGCCGACGCCAATCACCCGCTTGCCGTTCTGGTGCCGGCCGATCAGCCAGGTCAGCCCATGCAGGAAAGCGTTGTCGGTGACGCTCCACGTGCTTTCGTCATCGATGCGCTGCGGACCGCTGCCGCCGGGATAGTTGTCGTCCAGATGCGGATGGTAGCACTTGACGCCGAACACCACCGCCGATGGCTCGGGCACACCGGCCGCGAACTTTTTCCCTTTTTCGTCGAACTTGAGCGTCCACGCATAGGCAGCATAGCCCGACAGCTTTGAGGAGCCTTCCCAGCCATCTACCGCGCCGACCGGGGAAGCCAGCGCGCTCGCCTCGGGCGTCTGCCCTAGCTGGGTGCGCAGCCACATCCATCCGGCATAGTCGCCCTGCGCGGCCCCGCCGGGCGTGAAGCTGGTCGTCACGCCATCGACCTTGAATGCCTCGATCCCGTAGATCGGGCCGGCCGCGGACAGCACCGCGAAGAAGGTCTGGTACAGGTTGTTCGTGCCGTGGGTCTGCCGGTGGACGATAAAGCCCGAGACGGACGTGCGGCCCATGACGTATGGGAGCGCGGCATTCTTGTCGGCCGTGAAGCGGGCCTGATCGCCGTTGGTCGAACTCTTCGGCTTCTTGGCGAGCAGGCCGGATGCCAGAGCAAGGCCGGACGAGATCGTGCCAATCGTCGCCGCAGAGATACCGAACGCCGTTGCGCCAGCGATCCCAGCCGACAGCGAAGTTCCTGCGGCTATCGCGCCGACCGCGCCTACGCCGGTCGCGACTAGCGCAACCGCGCCGACAACCAGAGCGGCTGTTCGGAGAGTTTTGCTCAATGAACCCTCCTGGGGCTATGACCGGCGCGGGTTCGGAGTCGCGGCGATGTTCAGATGGGTGATGATGGCAGCAGCCGGCGTGGCACTGGGGTCAGCGGCGCCGGCCGCAGACGGCACCTTCAAGACGAAGGTAAACGGCAGCACCTACCGCGTGTCTGTCAGCAACGGCTATTTCGAGGTGGCGAAGAAGTCGATCTTCGTGGTGGGATCAGTGAAGCTGCGAGACGAGATGCGCGCCGCGGTGGCCGGGGCAACCGGGTGCACCGCGCGCGACGACATGATGGTGGGCAACATCCTACAAGGAAAACTGGAGTGCTCCGCCCAGTGAAGCAGTGCCCCCGATGCGCAGAGCCAATCCAGGCTGAGGCTCGACGCTGCCCGCACTGCGGAAAGGTTCTACACCGCGGCCCAACACCGGCGGCAGCTGGCTGCTTAATTATCGTAGCGCTGGTCGTGGCGCTATTCTGGAGCTTAGGCAGTCCACAGCACTGGGCAGGCTAGACCGGCTGCACCCGCCACGCCGCCACGAACTGCACTGGCTGCAACACCACCGCGCCGTCGGCGTCCTCGTGATAGCCGACGACGCGGCCGTTCCCCATCGCCACGGTCAACGCGCCCAGGTCGGTGTCTCCCGGCAGCATCAGCACATCGCCGGCGACAGCGGCGGCGGGCGCGATGCGCTCGAACCCGAAATCGTCCAACGCTTGCTCCAGCGTGTCGAAACCCAGCTTGCCCATCTCGCGCCGAGCCGATCGCGCCGAAGCATAGGAGCCCGATGGCGGCAGCTTCACGCGGTGGCCGAGCTTGCGGAGATGATAGGCGACCATACGTGCGCAATCGTTCCGCCCCAACCGCAGCGGCACATCCTTGAAGCGATCTAGCGTGGCCTGCGCAGCGGCCACCTTGTGCTGGAACGGCGTCACTGGAAGATGCCCCGCAGCCCGGTCTTCACCGTGCCGGACGGGTTGGCCACGCCCCAATAGATCGTCTGTTCGATCCCCGTGATGTTGGCGAACCCGGTCTCGCCAGGCCAGATCGACTGATGATAGCTATCGGACAAACGCGCGCCCTCGTCGTTATCGAAGAAGCGTTCGAACGAGGAGACGCACTCCAGAGCCAGCGCGCGGCGCCGCTGGCCGACCGTCAGTACCGGTACGTCAATCTCGCCGTCGAACAGCAGGTAGTCGCCGATGCTGATGCCCGTCAGCCGGTCCACCGCGCCGACCCGGACCCGCACCCGCGAGCCCTGGAACGTCGGCGAGGAAAGCTGGCCTGCCGATGCTTCTGAAGCGGGCAGCAGATTGATCGAGAGCGCGGGGCTTTCGTCGCCCAACCCGTCAGTCAGCTCGTCGATCGACTCCAGCACGCCATAGATCGTGTCTTCGCCGAAGAACGCCTGCCCATCCACCTGCAGCACGCCCGAACCGTCGAGCAGCCGCAGATCGTAGCCGGGCAGATTGATCTCGACCGAGCCGAAGATCAGCGCGCGGTCACCGGACAGCGCCGTATCGAGCGCCGGGGTCAGGGCCGTCATGCGCGTTCGGTCACGGTAAATTGCAACCCAACGGTGTGCGCCGCCTCAATCGTCCAGCTGAACTCATCACCGGATAGCCAACCCTCCAGAATCGGGGCGGCAAGGTTGACGACATCGCCGGCGGATAGCTGCGAGCGGAGCAGCGGCGTGATCGCGACCGTCGCGCTGCCCGAGCCGTTCGCCGTGACCTGCGCATCGGCGGAATAGAGGTAGCTGCGCCCGTTGTGCGTGACGGACAGCCACTGGCCTTCGCGGATGACATAGCCCGATGTTAGGCCCGTCAGCGGGATGCTGCTGCCGGCCGCGACGTTGGCGGCGACCTGCGGAGTACCGGGGTCGCCTATCAGCAGGCCGGGCTGCGGAAACGCGACGCGTCCTCCCTGCTGCTTCGCCCGTTTGAGGCGTGATGTCCAAAGCCGGCCCTCCGGCTCTACTACCTTGGGCGGGGCGTTGGCTGCGATCGCGTGACGGCTGCCGAGCCGGTCAAGACGTATAGTTACGCCTCCCAGCACACCAGCAAGCTCCCCGCCCCAGTCCATGAGGCTGGGCGAGGCGGACTGGATCTCCAGCGCGGTCAGATCGATCATAGCCGCGTCTTCGCGCGGCGCGCGGCGCGGCTCTCAACCTGGCCGACCGCGCCGAGCTGCGAAGCCTGCCCGATCGCGTTCATCTGATTGACCAAATCCTGCGTCAGCACCGCGCCCTCCAGATGGAAGTGGTTCGTCCCACCTCGGACGTTGTCGTTGTTCGGCTCAATCTTCAGCATCTCGCCGCGTCCGACCATCGCAGTGGGCATGCCGTTGATGCTCAGCAGGTTGCGGTCGACACCACCGAAGCCACCGATCGTCCCGCCGCGGGCGAACTTGGCAATCGGGGCGGTGCCGGACAGCGTCGCTGAATTGGCGACGATCGAAGCGTTGCTCCCCCCGCCGAACAAGCTGGTCAGGCTGCCCAAGCCACCGAATATCGATTTGCTGGTTGCGCCAAGTATCGCGCTCAAACCCCCGCCCTGCCCGCCGTTGTTGGTCAGCAGTCTCGACAGGATCTCGGAAACGGCGCGCTTGCCCATATCCTTCCACTGATCCCAGAAACTGCCGCCGGCGCCGTTCATCTCGCTTTCGAACAAATCCGCCAAGCCGCGCACCCGATCCTGGCCTTCGTCGTAGAGCCGCGCCTGCTCGCGTCGCATGTCTTCCCAACCAGCGAGCTTCACGTCAGTCCGCGTGTCAATCGCATCGCGGATCGAGGAAAGCCCGTCACTTTCGTAAGCGTCGGCGGTCAGATCGCGGAGCGCATCGCCCATGTTGCGGATCGAAATGTCGGCAGCCTTAGCAGCCTCATCGACCTCATCGATTTCGGCCTTTGCCGCTTTATGGGAGCCGCTCTTCTTCCCACCGCCGCCGCCGACAATCCGGTTCAGGCCCGAAGCCTGTCGCCCACTGGCGACCCCGCCCAGCGCCCCACGCACATCGAGCGGGTTGCTCTGTGCATCGAACAGGCTTCCTGCGCCCTTGCCGGTGCGCACCATGGCTTTGGGGTTTAGGATGCCATTGATCTCGGTGCGGAGATCGGACGCTTCTTGGAGGGCGTCGCGCTTGTCAGTTTCCGAAATGAACAGGCCAGGCAGACCACGCAGGCGGCTTTCCGCGTTGTTCGCCTTCTGCTCTAAGACGAATACTCGCCAGGCCTTCGCGGCCTGGCCAGCCTTGTCAATCAGCCAGACAAGCGCATCGCCGAGCTGGAGAATGGCCCCGGCGTTATCAGCGACAACACCAGCGATCTTGGCTTCAAGAACCTGCTTTACAGCAGAAAGCTTGTCCGCTGCATCGTCCGCCCGCTGGATCAGGTCGGGCGATAGCACCACGCCTGCCTTTTCGGCAGCCGCGGCAAGTTCGTTAATTGCCTTGCTGCCACCCGACAGGAGCGTGTCGAGCTTCTGTCCGGTCTTGCCGAAAAGCTCGACCTCTATGCGTGCGCGAGTGGCTGGATCCTTGATTTGAGCAAGCGCGTCCGCAAGCTGCGGCAGAATGTCGCTCGTCGCGCGGATATTGCCGCCTGCGTCGCGAACGTTGATGCCGAGATCGTTGAAGGTGGTCGCCTGCTTCTTGGCGCCATCCGCGGCCTGGCCGATCGACAGGCTGAGCTTGGACAGTCCTTTGTCCATCTCTTCCTGCGAGACGCCAACCTGCGAGGCCGCGTAACGGTAGACTTGGAGATCCTTGGTCGTCACCGAAAGCTGCTGCGCGACCTCACCAAGCGACGACGCGTAATCAAGCGCGTTCTTGCCTGCGGCTACGATGGCGCCGGCGCTCAGGGTGATCCCGAAAAGTCCGAGGGCGTTGTTCGCGGAGAGTAGCCCGCCGCGCAGATTCTTGCCGATCGTGTCGCCAAGCTGGCGGGCGCGCTTCTCGGCGGATGTGGCGCCGCGCTCGAACGTCGCGGTGTCCAGCCCCAGCGCGACGCGCAAGGAGCCAATGATGGATGCTGCCATGCTGCCCCCTACTTCTGTGTCTTGGCGAGCTTCTTTGCCAGCCGTGCGGCGGTCTTTTCGATTTCGGCACCAAGCTCTGCAGCGATGATGTCGAGCGCTCGAAACTTGAGCGCATCCCATGCCGGACGGATGAACGGATGCGCGGCGATCTGCGAAGTGCCACCCTCGATCAGCCGGCTGATCGGATCGCGCGTGCCTACGTAGACCTCTGTCTCGCTCTTGCCGGCCTTGCGCGCCTGCCGGGCCTGCGAGCGAGTGAGCCGCGTGCCGATCTGCACCAACGCTTCGGCTGTACCCGGCCGCCGGATGCGCTTGGCATCGCCTCGGCCGTAGGTGACGACCTTTTCCGGATCGCTCCGCACTGGCGCGGCTTGCTCGGCCATTTCCTGGATGGGCGTGCCAGCCTTGATCAGCACGCGCCGAGCGGTGGCTTTGCCGGTAGCTTTCGGCAGTTCAGCGAGCGCCGCACCGAGCTCTTTGAAGCCCGTCAGCTTGATGACCTCTTTCGGCATCAGTGCTTCGTTGCCTCCGCCCATGCTCGCATCGCCGTCAGCATGTCACCCGGCGCCTGGGGCGCGGGCGCTCGCTCAGCAGAAATCATCAGTTTGTCCGGCGATTTCGGAAACGTCTTCATCAGCGGCAGTGCTGCAATGTGCCACGCCAGCATCATTGCCTCGTTGTGGCGCTGCTCAGCGGCGGCGACACGACCTTCCATAATGGCGACGAATGTGCGCGGGGTCTGCCGCCAGAACGCATCAGGGTCGAAGCCTTCCGCGCTCCACCGGCTCAGCCAGCCGAGCCAGTCCCAGTCGTCGCCTCGGGAGGGTTTGCGTCGGCTGCCGTGCCCTTATGCGCCGGCAATGCCGCAATAAGCGCTTTCCGCATCGCTGCCGACGCGACCGCCGCTCCAGCCTCTACGATTATCTCGGCCGCGCGGAGCGGCACCAGATCAGGGTGGTCGCGCTTCAGACCTGCCCAGATTATCGCGCGCAGCGCCTTCCAGTTGCCGCTGTCCAGCTTCGCCAACAGAACAGGCATGTCGAACTCGGACAACTCTTCGGCTTTGATGAGAGCCTCAATATCGAGCGAGAGAGTGTATTCGGTATCGCCGGCCTTAAAGGTGGCCTCACCCCGGAATGGGTTTGCCATCACGGAGCAACCGCGGATTCGGTGATCTCGCCGACCCACTTCACCGTCAGCGTGCCCGTGCGCTTGTCCATCATCGGGTTCGTGCGCTTGAAGTCGCGCACCAGCACCTTGCCGACGAACTGACGCTTGCCGGCGCCGACCGGGATGACGATCTTGAAGTCGCAGGTCTTGTTCTTGGCGCTCAGGCACAGCGTCTCGGTGGCGCTGCCGGGGATCCAGTTCATCTCGAGATCCGCCTCCTCGCCGTCCGCCAGCGGCTCGGCGATGTAATCCTTGAAGCCCACCGTCTTCATGTGGCTGGCATCGATCAGCCCGGTGGTGCCGTTCGGGACGGGAATGTTCGTCACCTCGCCCAGCATGGTCAGGGTGCCGGTGGTTCCGGGCTTGAGCCAGAACTCGCTGCCAATGCCCGTTTCGACTTCGGTCGTCATTATGCCCTCCTCAGGCTGGTGCGTTCCAGATGATGAAATCCATGCTCACTCGGTAGACCTTGCTCGGCCCACCAGGCTGCTTAGCCGGCATATCCTCAGGCGGCAGATCGGCCGCGCTTTCGAGGAATGCCGCGCTGAACACCGTGTCGCCCCGCGTGCCCGGCATCTCGACCGCAGCGATCAGCGCGCGGGAGACCTGCTTGGCGGAAAGGTACGACGCGCCCCAGCAGTCAGCCTGCACGCGCGGCCCGTTCAGCCCGGTTGCGCCGGCGTAGGTGTAGGTGCGGCCCGGCGAGATAACCTGCAGGGTGATGCTAGGCAGCGCGTCCGTCTGCGGGCGATCCAGCCAGTAGATGCGCGCGCCGACCAGCGCCTCCAGCCCATCATCGGCGAGCAGCTTGGCGACGAGATCCTCTTCCATCAGGCGGCACGGATCGCGGTGATGTCGATCGCCGTGTTCGGCCGCTCATCCGCCGCCGGCACGATCGAGGTGATATCCCAGTCCGCTTCCAGATACCGGATGCGGTCGGTGATCGTCAGGGTGCGCGTCAGGCTATCGAGCAGCACCCGGAAGGTAGCCGGCGCCGAGCCGCTCTGCTGTGCCGCGTCGCGCCGCTCCTGCCCCGTCCCGAACGATGCACACGCCCAACGCTTGCCCAGCTCGGGCCACGTCTGCACGTCGGCGTTCATGGCGTCCTTGGTGATCTCGGCGCGGTGAAAGGCGATGCGTCGATTGCGCGCGCCGGGGGAGGAGGAAAGCGCCATCAGCCAATCACCGGCAGCCGGTGGCGATCGTAAATGCTGGCCAGCCGCGAAGCCTCGTCCGCGGTCGGCGCGCGGCGGTCATACTCGATGCCGATCAGCAGCAAGATCGCCGCCTTGAGCATGAACGGCACATCCGCCAGCGTCGCATAGCCCGCCGTCATGGTGATCGTGGTGGACGTGCCGGGCAGTGTGGAAGGCCGCCCGATCGCCGCCAGCCGCGCCGGCCGCACGTTCAGGTCCGCGATCCAGTCGCTCGGCGGCATGGTCTGCGGAGCATAGGCCGCGTCGAGATAATCGATCGCGTCGATGCTATCGATTGGCCATGCGTAGAGCGCCAGCCAAGGGCCAAAGCCCTGCCGCGCCTCGGTGATCTGCCGGCGCGTCAGAATCAAGCCGGTCGCCAGCTCCACCTCCTCGCGCGCGGCGACGATCAGGTTGGCGATCAGGTCGTTCTCGGTGTCGTCGTCCACGCGCAGGTGCAGCTTGGCGTCGGCCAGGGTGACGGGTTCGTCCTCGAGACTCACAGGCTCGGCCATGCTCGTCTCCTCAACCGATTGTTAACCAGAGCGAGCCACAAGGGCGGCGAGACGAGAGTAGCGGGGGTGTTCCGTAACGAAGCCGCTCTCGTCTCAGCCTACAGGCCGCCCCTCTCAGCGATGTGTCCCACGATTGTGCCGAAGCGGCGCTAACGTGGCCTCTCGGCCCTTGCGGGCTCACATAAGTTAGCGCCAGCAACATTCGAGCAACACGGCGGGGTCGGCATAATATGAAGATGGTCACGGTCGCGCGCGATCTGGGTGAACACCCCGATCAGCCAGCAGTGCGCATTCGAAGCCTAGATGGATTGCGCGGCGTCGCCGCCGTGGTCGTGGTCTTCTACCATCTGTGCTTGCTGTTCCCGCTCGGGTGGGCGGCCTACCTTAAAGAACCCAGCTCGCCACTATTCAACGTCCTGCTCCGCAGTCCCGGCAGCATCCTGACCGCCGGACGTCCTGCCGTGTACGTCTTCTTCGTGCTGAGTGGGTTCGTTCTCGCATACAGCTTCGTCGGGACTGATGGGCAGCGCTACCGGCCCTATCTCATTAAGCGGATCTGCCGGATCTGGCTTCCGTTCACAGCAGCGATCCTTGGCAGCGCCTTGCTCTACCTGCTGTTCGATGGAGGCCACGTTCCCACCGCGAGCAGCTGGTTCAACGATCTGTCCTGGAACCCACCTCTAAGCGTGAGCAAGGTCGTTGAACACCTTGCGATGACCGGCGGCGCCGAGGATCTCGACAATGTCATGTGGAGCCTCGTTCACGAGATGAGGATCTCGATCGTGTTCCCGCTTCTCGTGGCGGCCTATCTGCGCTTTCCCAAGTTCACCATCCTGAGCGGCCTGGCACTTTCGGTTATCTGCATCGTCGCCAAGGCCCGCATCGACAGCCCTGTCGGAGACTCGATCCTGGAGACCGGCCGTTATTCCTACCTGTTCGTTCTCGGCATCGGCCTGTCTCAAGAGCGCGCCAGGATCTCGGCAGCTGTGTCGCGGCTGCCCGCCGCTGTCGTAGCGATGGCGTGGATCGCCGTGTGCCTTCTTCTGACCAGCCGCATGATGCTTCCGAACAATGGCGGCAAGTTGCTCTGGCTGTTTGGCGAGTTCCCGGTCGGCCTCGGCGCTGCGCTCGCCGTTGCGCTGGTGCTCCGCCGCGGCGGGACCGAACGTCTGTTCGCAAATCGGATGACGCTTTGGCTCGGCGGCGTCTCGTACAGCCTATACCTGGTTCACGTGCCTATCATCCTGCTGGTCGGCAGCGTCGCCGGGGCCATCTACCCAGCACTGGTTCCTGTCTGCTTTGCACTGGCAATCGCCGCGGCGTGGCTCTTTCACAAGCTGGTCGAGAAGAAGGCGCAGGATGTCGGTCGTAGGCTCGTCGCTCGGGCGTGATGCCGTCTCAGCCTACAGCTTGCGCCCTGCCAGCTTCCCGCCAATCGCAATGGACGTGGCGGACCCGACGGGCTTGATCATCGCCGGCAGCACCGCCGCCAGATCATCCGCAGCCGCGTAATAAAACTTGCCGGCCTGCTCGCCGACGAGGCGCAGTCGGGTGACCGGGCGCCCCTTGGCGTTCAGGTATCGCTTGCCGTTGAACCGGTCGCTAGTATCGGCCCGCAAGCTGGTCAGCGGCTTGTCCAGGACGATCAAAGGGATATACTCGGTTTCAGCTGTGGTGATACGCGGAAGCGTTTGGATCGCCCAAAGCCGCTGACAGGGGCCTCCGAGGTGCATGACACCGGGCTGAAAGTATCGGGCAGGTCAGCCATCACAGCAGCACCCCGCCCGCACCAGTCGGCGGTGCGCTAGGGTAGAACGCCCGAAGCCCGCCGGTTGGCGTATAGTAACCGCCCGCAAGGCAGTTGACCGTCATGTCGCCCCACTTCCACTTGAAGCCGGTCCGGTCGCTGATCTCGTAGGGCTGGTGCAGATTGACGACCGTCGGCCCGGTTTCGGAACGGAAGATCGCCTGCCCGGTGTCGGCGCGCGTGTCGATTTCCCCTTCACCTTCGCCGATCGTCGTAAGGACAACGGCGCCCTTCGCGATGATCTTGCCGAGGTTGGAAGTCGTGACCGGCCGCGTCGGGCTGTCGCCGCCATCGTACCAGAAGTCCTGATTGGTCGGGGACTCACTGACCAGCGTCCCGCCCCTCGCCTCCGTGTCGTTGATCCAGAGGCGGAAGTTGCGGTGACTTCCCCCGGCCGTGCATACACCAAGAAAGGTCGCGCCGCTCTTGCTGTCCCATCCGGCATCGACGTTCCGCCGCGCGGTGCAGGTGTCATAAATGACTTCGTAATTGCCGCCTTCGTCGGAGAAGCCCTCGCCCTGGCCGTATGGCTTGCCGTCCGCCATAATGCCCGCGAAGTCATTCATTTCGCAGTTGCGGATCTTGATGCGATGGCATTGCCCGTCTAGCGCAATGCCCTGCCCGAATGGCTCTCCGGCCGCGCCTAGACCGCTGCCGGTCACATTCTCGATCAGGCCGTCATACACGCTCCACCATCGCGCGACCGCACGCTCGACTTGCGTGAATGTGCTGTCGCGCAAGGTCGCGCCGTAGGTTTCCTGCCCCTGCACCGTCTCCCAGCCACGCACGATGTTATGTGCGGTGATGCCGGAAACGGTGATGTTCGACTTGTCGGGCTGATCCGACTTCTGGCGCAGGACCGTCTTGTAGTTGGTGAGCGTAAGGTTCGCGAGGACCGCGTTGTTGTCGGTCACCGTGAACGCCTGGTTGCCCGCTGGCGATGATGCGATGCCGGGGCTTCCGTTGAACGGCCCCCGATCGCCTGTGTAGCTGTCCATGGCGGTCTGCTCCCCGTCGAGCGTGCCCTGCGTGTATTCTGGTGCGCCCACCGCTAAGGGAGGGTGATGCCCTGCTTGGTGGATGCGGAGGCGACCATCTGAGCTTCAAAGGCCTGCACCTCGGCCAAGGTCAGCGCGGTCCCCGACTTGACGAAGGCGTTCGCCACGTCGCCGTTGAAGAAGTCGATATTGCCCGACGTATTGCGCGAGCCGATGCGCACGTCCGCCGTCGTGACAGGGGAAACGCCGTTCGGCAGCGCGCCGCACGCGATCGGCGTGGCCACTTCGACACCGTTGAGGCGAAGGTGGACGTTGGTGCCGTCGTGCCATGCCACAGCGCGGTTCCACGAGCCTGCCGCGACCGTCGCGGTGGACGCGATCGTAGCTGCCGGCGTGCCGCTGGTCAGGCTGGTGTAGAAGTAGGCGACCAGATTGCCCGTCGAATTGAGCATGAGACGCCAGAACCAGACCTTGGTGGCGTTGCCCTTCATGCGCGAGACGAGAGTGGCTTCGCCGCTTGACGGCAGCGCAGTCGCACGGAAGCTGACGCCTGCTGCAATGCTCGGCCCGTCGAGACGGCGGCTGTCGCGGATCGTCAGCCACTGATCTGTGCCGTTGAACCGGATGAAGTTGGACGCGCCGGACGCCACCCGCGTAGGATCGTTGTCGGTGTTGCCCAGCGAACTGCCGAGGATCGCCAGGAAGCCTGCGTAGTTCGGATCGCGGAACAGTCCGCCGGTCGTTTCGGCAAGCTCGATGAAGCCACCACGGAAGTCAGCCGGGAGCGGCTTCGTAATGTCCGCGAGTGCCGCATCCAGAAGGTTCTGGTAGGCGGTGTTACCTGCCGTCCGGGTCAGCAACTCGTCCTTGCCACTGGCGTTTGCCGCGAAAGTCGAAACCCCGGTTGTCGGATCGATCGTTACGTCACCAAGGGCGCTTGATGTGTTCGCAGCCTTCGCACCGGGATAGCGGGAGATATAGCCCGACGACGGATCGTAAGCGGCGCGTCGATCATCGGTAAGCACGTTCTCGATGCCATAGACCTCATAAGCCTTGGCCACCGGATCGATAAGCGGGTTGGTAAAGCGCGGCGGCATGATCTGAATCGGATTGGCGAACTCGTAGCCCTGCCAAATGCGACGCCACGGCTGTTGCTTGAGAGCGATCATGGCGGGTTTGCTGATCGCGACGTTAAACTCCTGAACGGCCGCGTCGAAGCGCCCGCCCATCTGATACCAATCCTTGATCTTGGCGTCGGATAGCTGCTGCCCGGTAAGCGGAGAGATGCCGTCTGCAGGCGACGCCAGAAACTCGAACCAGTCGACCGGACTGCCGACGCAATCGATCGATACTGATGCGTCCGGCGCGGCAGCGAGTAGCGTCCGCCAGCCGATCGAAGTGCCCGGATAGTTGGTGCGACTTTTTGCTTTTACGGCTGTGCTGCCAAACTGATCGCGCAACGCAAGAGAGTAGCCGCTCGCTGAGCCGCTTTCGACCGTGCCAATATCTGTGGAAAGGCCGCCCTCCGCAGGTGTCTTGTAGGTGTAAACTGGCACCCCGGTAACGCCGTAGGTCGCAAGCATAGCCTCGACGCCGGGAGCGCCGTAGGTTGATCGGGAGGACACCATCACGCCGATTAGGTTGATGTTTCCGGCGAGGTGCTGCGCGATCTGGAAAGCAAGTGCGGGCACGTCGTCAACGTCGAACGCCCAGTCGGTCGAGTGGATGACGCGCTGGGCCGTCGAGACAGCAGCCCCCACCGTCCCGAGCGCGCCGCTCTTGGGCGAACCCGTCGCCCCCGCCAGCGTCTCGGTCACGGTGATCGACCCCGCCGTGGTGGGGGTGCCGTTGATGGTGCGCGTGGTGCCGCTGCCGGAGACGGTCAGGCCCGCTGCACCAGCGCCGCTCAGCGCAACCGTGCTGCCGGCAGCGGTGCCCACGATGATGACGCCCGATGCGGCAGTGCCGACGGTCAGGGTGCCGGATAGGGCGAGGGTGGCGAGGATGGGGGTGGAACCACCGCCGCCGAGGCCAACGACCACCGCCACAGTCCGATTGAGCCGGGTCCGGAGAGCGGATCGCGCCATGGTCACCTCACGTCTGAAATAGAGAGGGCCGCCCCATCAGGAGCGGCCCAGGTGCTCGAGAGAGCGGGATCAGCCCTTGAGGTTGGCCTCGACGGCTTCCTGCATGGTCTGGTGCGGATCGTTGAAGTCGATCCGGTTGGCGATCTTCGGCTGACCCTTGCGCGGCTCGTTATCCACCGCCGGGTGCGACGTATCGATGCGCTCCACGATGGTCGGCTCGATCATGGCGCCGGATGCCGCGACTTCCGTCGCAGGCGTCAGCGTATCGACCTCCAGCAGGGTCGTGTCGGCAACGCCGGGCGTATCGGACAGCTTCACGTCGCTGGTGCCGACGGACGTGCCGGGCTGATCAAGAGGCGCATCGGCGGAATTGGCGGCGACGGTCGCCGTGGTCTTCTTGGCAGTCATGGGGGTGTCTCCCGAAAGGGTTGCGGCCGAGCCGAAGCCCGGCCGACTAGGTTCAGGCCGCGACCTTCAGGGCGCGCATGGGCTCCGGGTTCTTCACGCCACCGCCGGTCCGCTTCGTGGTATAAAAGTGGACGAACGGCTTGTTGGTGAAGGGATCGCGCAGCACGCGGATGCCGATGCGATCGACGATCTGGTACGTGGCATCCATGTCGCCATAGAGGGCCGCGACGTTACCTGCCGCGACCACCGGCATGCCGGGCATGTCCGCGATCGGCACGCCAGCAATGGTGGAGGGCTGGCCAGCTTCGAACGAAGGCTGCCAGATGTAGTTGTTGCCCGCATCCTTCAGCTTCCGGAGCGCGCCGACGCTGCTGCGGTTGATGAACAGCCGCGCGTTCGCCTCGAACTCGGCGGGGAGATCGTAGACGAGGCTCAGGATGCCATCGGCTGTCAGCGCCGTGGCCGCCCCCGAGTTGACCACCGGGATTGCGCCCCAGGGGTGCTTGGCAGCGTTCGCCGCACCGGTGACATAGGTCAGCACGCCGAACGGCTTGTTGACGCCATCGCCAGAGAGGTGGGCGATGCCCTCTTGCTTGGCGAACTCGGTATTCACCTCGTCCGCAAGCCATGCCTCGATGTCCACCTCGGCGTCGTCGATCAGACCCTGCGATGCCGCCGGGTTCGCGTAGAGCTCACCCAGGCCGAAATCGAGGACAGTCAGGCCGGGCGTGGTGGTCGCCGGGCGAGCGGCGGTCTCACCGACCCAGCCGGAGCCGACGACACGATCGGAGAACACCTTCTTGAAGCCAGCGCCGCTGATCGAGATCACCGACGCATAGTTGCGCATCATCGACACCTGCTTGAGGCGCTTCGTGATGGTGCGATCCCATTCGACCGGGGCGAGATAGCCGCCTTCGCCGTCCGTCTTCGTGGCGGCCGCGCGGATCTCTTCCAGCTTGGCGCTGATGTCGCCGCGCTTGAAGTAGGCCTTGAACTGCCCCGAATACTCCGGGTCGCGCGGCTGATCGCCGCCGCCACCATTGAGCTTGTAGGCGGCGATCTGGACCGCCTGTTCGTCGATCGATGCCTGCAACGCGGTGATCGCGTCGTTCATGCGGTCCGTCTTCTCGGCCGTCACCACATCCGTCTTGCCGGCCTTGATGTCGGCGAGCTCCTGGTTGTGGTGTGCCTTGAAGCCTTCCCAGGCAGTGGCGAGTGCTTCGATGGTCGGCGGGGACTTAGGCTGGGCTTCGGCGCGCACGGCGATGAGGCCCCGACCCGGCGCGGCGATGCCGCGCAGGTTGGTCAACATGGTCATGTCTGTTCCTTCAGACGGTGAGGGCAAGCAGGGCGCGGCTCATTGCCGCGTCCGGTTCATCGCCAGCGCGAAGCGTGGCAGGGTCGGCAGCGTTATGCGTGCCGGGGTTCATCGCTCGGAACAGGTCACGGCGCTCGGATCGCGACATGCCGTTCTTGGCGAGAAATTGATCGAGCGAAGCCTTGTCGCTCGGGTGATCGGGTGCTTCCGCATAGACCGGCATCTGGGCTTCACGGTCGAGCAGCAGGTCGGCCAGGCCGGCGTCGATCGCCTGCTGGCCGCGGAAATAGACATCCTTGCCGGCGATCATCGCTTCGAACTCGTCGATCGGACGGCCGGAGCGCGCGGCGTAGGTCTCGCACATGCCGGCATCGATATGCTCAAGCGTCTGGTAGGCTTCCTTCATCTCCGACTTGGTGCCGAAGAACAGGCCGCGGGCTTCGTGGATCATGATCTCGGCGTTCGTCGCAACCGCAATCGTGTCACCGGCCATCGCAATCACCGAAGCGGCGGAAGCAGCGATGCCCAGCACCTGGACCTCAACGTCGGCATCGTGCCGGCGAAGCAGATTGTACATCGCGACGCCGTCAAAGACGTTTCCGCCGGGCGAGTTGATCTCGACGATGATCGGCTTGCCGGCGACGGAGCGCAACGCGCCCGCAATCTTCGGCACGGTCACACCGCCGCCCATGCCATCGTCGCCGATATAGTCGAAGATCGAGATGGTCGGGCGCGCACTGGCAAGCGCGGTTACGTCGAAGTGTTTGAACTCGGGCGACAGCGCACGCGCCTCGAACTTCCAGTCTGCACCGGAGCCAGCATTGCCGATCTCCGGCGGTCGCTGGCTTGCGTAGACGCTAAGCAGGTTGCGGTGGCGCATTCTGCGATCCTTCCATTGCCGCGGCCGAGCCTTTCGACAGCCCACCGCCGTCGGCGTGCTGCGACAGGTCCAAGAACCCCCGGGCTTCGTTCTGTTCCATGATTTGCGGGGCGCCGCCCGTGCCGACCAACTTTGAAAGAAAGTTGGCCTGCGCTTCCATCGAACCGCGGAGTAGCGCCCGCTCGTTGAACTTTGGGAAAAGCCGATCCTTGCGTTCCTGGTCGGTCAAGAGCGTCATGGAAATCGCTTCCTCCCAAGCCTTGAACCACGGGGCCAGTCCGTACTGTACGAAGAAAATACCCAACTGCTCGATGCCAGTGCCCCAGCTGGTGTCGTCCACCATGAGAAAGGGGCGCGGCACTCCGAAGATGCGCGCGACTTCCTCGATTTGGTGCTGTCGGGTTTCCAGGTTCTGAGCATCTTTCGAGCTCGTCGACATGGGTTGGTACTTCAACCCTTCTTCCAGGATCAGACTTTTGCCTGCATTCTCTGAACCGGAGAACCGCTCCTCAATGCTGGCGCGAAGATGCGCAATGGCCGTATCGGTCAGTTTGCCCTCAGTTTGCAGGGCACCGCCCACCATCATGCCGTTGCGGAAAACGCGGGCTGCGGCCTCCTGAGCACGAAGCGACAAGCCCAAGACGTCCGCAGCGTAATCGGTAAGCGCCAGCCCTTTGATGCCATCCTCCGATGGCCCCATAATGTGCAGCATATCTTCCGGTTGCACGGTGCGTTCACCGCCCGACTTATCCCGGACCTTGTAGATCACGGACCAGTCGTCGCGCTGCTCTGGGGTGACCCGATCCGGGGCGATCGGGTGAAGCGCCAGCACCCGCCCGCGGGCGCGGACAACGTAAGCGTAGGCATTCCCGTCCGTCAGCACGCGGTGCTGCATCAGCCTGCGGAACACGAAAGCGGACTGAGACTTGCTCGCTTTCGCCGAAAGTACGTCGAACAGCGGATGATCCCGCGCCTTCTCGGTCTTCCCGCCGTCGCTCGCTTGGAGCAGGTGGAGCGGCAGCATGCCGATCGAGTTCGAGATCAGAAAGACACAGCGCGCGACAGCCGAATTGCGCAACACAGTACGCCGGTTGACTACGGCACCCGAGGCGTTCTCACTGCCTCCAAGCACCGCCAGGGCAAGGCTGTCGGCCAAGTCGACCGATGTATAGGCTTGCACGGAATGTGCAGGTGCTTGGGCTTCCGGCTGACGCCCGCCCGCCCCGTCCATCCAGCCGATGAGGCGGTCGAACAGTGTCATTCCGCCCCTTTCAAATCATCAACACGCCGCGGGTCTCGTACACAGAGCTTGGCTCGGATTCCTCCATGCTCAGCCCCTCCGCCATCAGCGCCGCGGTGATACCGTCGATCTTCAGGTGATCCTGGCCGTGCGGTTTGCGCGGGTAAATGTTGCCGCGGCCGTCTTCCTTGGCGGTGACGTTGGACGCCATCCAGTCGAACATCGGGTTGCCCGGATGCACGCGCGTCTTGGCGACGATCGCCGCTTCCATCTCACGCATCGGCGGAGAAAGTGTCTTCGTCTGCATCGGATATTCGATCATCGGCGCGCCCTCCGCCTGCATTTGCTGGGCGAGGTGGTGCGCCTGGAACGGATCGAAGCCGACAGCCTGAACGTCCAGCTGCCGCATCAGCTTGCGGAGGTCTTCTGCGATGAACTCGAAATCGGTGGCGTCGCCGGGCGTCAGTGTCAGGTGGCCGGCTGCATGCCAGCCGCCATATGCCGCGGCGTTCTTAGACCGGGCTTCGTGCACCACCGCTTCGGGCAGGTAGAACCGCGGCCAGTAGGCGAACCGACCATCGGGCATCCGGATCTTCGCGACCATCGCGGCCACGTCGATCTTGGTCGCCAGATCCAACCCGATCCACGCCTCACACCCGGCGAGGTTGTCCAGATCGACATCGCCCTTGCAGGCCTGCCAGTCCGCCATGCCCAACCATGCGTCACGCGACGACACCCAGACGTTCAGGTGCTTTGTCAGGTTGATGCCCTGCTTGGCGGGCCGGCTCATCGTCTCCTCGAACCGCGCGAGCAGGAAGTCCTCGCCAACCGATATGCCCAGGTTCGGGTTGGCCTTGCGCCACACCGAGAAGTCCCGGAAGTCGTCTGCCTTGTCGATCGTGTAAATGATAGCGAACAGCCGGTCGTCGCCGATATGCCCTTCCAGCACGTCTTCGGCGAACCGTTGCAGGTCGTAGCAGGGGCCGCCGAGGTTATCGCCGGCGGTCGTGATGACCAACGCCAGCGGCTGCTCGCGGGCGCCCATGCCCGTCACCATCGTGTCGAACTGATCCGGCGTGTCGTGCTCGTGATATTCGTCAATGATCGCGCAGTGCGGCGAGCTGCCGTCTCCGGGCTTGCCGATCACCGGCTGGAAGCGCGACCCGTCCACCGTGAAGATCGACTTAGCCGCAACCGTCGCATCAAATTGGCCAAGGAAGTCATCCGCCTGCTGGGCCATCAGCTTCGCCGGCCGGAACACCTCCAGAGCCTGGCTCTCCGTCGTGGCGCCGCAGTAAACCTCCGCGCCGGGTTCCCCGTCCATGACCAGCATGTACAGCCCGATGACCGCGGCCAGCACCGACTTGCCCTGCTTGCGGGGCAGCATGATGTAGGCCTGCCGGAAGCGGCGCTTGCCCTGCCCGTCCACGAACCCGAACAGGCACGCCAGGATGAACACCTGCCAGTCCTGAAGCACGATCAGGTCACGGGTCCGTGCCCAGCGCCCTTTCACGTGCGGCATCATCTCGGCGAACCCGCAGACCCGTTCAACCCGCGCCGGCTCGTACAGCCAGTCGATACGATCCAGGTCCGCCAGAAACCGCGTGCAGGCCAGCTGAACCAGCCGGCACACCACAATCTTGCCCGCGGCTACGCCCTCAGCATATGCTCGGGCGCGATCGGCGAAGCTCACCCGGCAGCCTTAAGTGCCGCGAACCCCTTCTTCGCCTCGGCCGGCTTGCCCTGCGACACCTTGGAACGGGAGGCTGGCGTCATGCCGAACTCTCCGAGATAGGCCTGCAGGCGGGCATAGTCTGCGGCCACGGCTCGACCCGAGCGCATCACCTGCACCAGCCGCACAAGAGCCTCGAAAGCGGTGGCGTCCACCTGCGTCGAGACCCGGGCATGAAGCTGGCCGCGAAGCTCGTTCCACAGGTCGGCGTGGGCTTTGTCGAGATGCTCCGGAGCATCGGCATCGCGAAGGTCGGAGCCGTCAACCGTGGGCTCGGCCTGACGATCGCGCATGCGCTGAGGGTCGTGTTGGGCCGATCCGCTGATCAGGTGGAGCTCGGTCGGCTTCCGGGGTCTCCCCATACTGGTGGCCTCATCGAGTTTTGCGGAAATAAGAAAAAGCCTTGGGCGTCGGTCCTGAGGCAC
>Ga0247807_10000191_pt1 | contig 42195 bp, 42 predicted proteins | sample UWRJL074202C1_FD_179931 | JGI IMG/M metagenome (GOLD analysis project Ga0247807, IMG submission 179931) | Plant litter microbial communities from Arlington Agricultural Research Station in Wisconsin, United States - UWRJ-L074-202C-1 | ecosystem: Environmental > Terrestrial > Plant litter >...
TTCCTCCTCCCAAGAAACAAAGGAGAAGGCAACGGAGGCTAACGCTTAAGGGGGGGATGAGATAGATGGCATACGGCCCCGGAATCGCGGTTTGTTTGGTCTGCTGCCATGTGAGATGTGCGCGCTGTGATGGGGCGGCGGGGATGGTGTGAGGAGGAGTTTAGGGGGGGGGGAGATAGGGGTATATTGGAGTTAGGAGGGGTTCAAGCATGTCATGCATAGCGAGTTAAGGAATATAAAAACAACGAGAGCCATAAAGGTTAAAGACTGTGCTTGATTCTAGTGATTGGGCACGAGAGCGACGTGATGCAGGTTGTTGAAGCTCAGGGGCTTAGCCGAGGATTATAACGTGACCTGTGGCTAACTAGGCACACTGGCACATTCACAGAAGCAGTTTCCAGCGTTCCTCAGACATGCAGCACAGGGAACAAAGAAAAGATATGTGTTTAGGCAAGTCAATTTCTCTCTTAAGCTGCTAGAATTATCATTATATATAGAAGTGTTACCATAGCCGTGCCACGGCAAACTTTTTATCGCCTCATTATCTATGTACAACTCTTTTGTGGTGCTTCACACCCTCTTTTCGAAATTTTCACCTATCATCCTTATAAATAGGGTGTCCAGACCCTAGTATTATAACTTTTATTCTAAAATACAGTACCCTTGACCTGTTTGAAGTCCTTGACCTTGACATCTCTCCACATCGCGACCGCTCCAATCGCCACCACTAACACAGTTGTAGATGCAATAAGCATATACTTCTGCGCATCACCATAGGCCAAGTTGATCGCATGTCGGGTATCCGTACCAACAGCATACGAGGTCTGGATTGTGAGGGATCCGTAAATGTCCGTAAGATTCGCCTGCGATTCGGCTGGAAGATAGCGAGCCAGCCTGTCTGGGAAGATACCGGTCCAGATCGCGGCTGCGACGGAAGAGCCGATCCCACCGCCAACACTGGCAAACATTCCTTCGACGGCGAGTACGACGGCGAGGTACTGGTGGGAGGTGACTGCCATGACGGCCATTTGTTCACAGATCACAAGAGTTCCACCGGAGAAAGCGATGAAGATTTGGCACATGACAATATATCCAATCTTCGCATCTGCAGTTCGGAAGGCAATCATGCACCCGCATCCTAGGATAGTCAATGGGACGCCGAAATACAGAGCGAGTCCCTTGAAGCGACCGGTCCATCGGATGAATATTCCGACCAAGAGGGAGAAGAAGCAGGAACCGACACTGTAGGTGTTGCTCACGTATGTGGCTTCTGTGACGCTAAGATTGTTGACTACGATGAGGAAGGAGTAGAAGTAGCTGTTCCAGATATAAAACTCGATGAACAGGACGGCGGCAAGAGTACAGGCGCCAATTACAGTGCGGTCCAGGAGTAGACTGTATGGGATGAAAGTTACCGGTGCCATGTACTTCTCATAAAGAACGAAGCCGATAAAGGTGAAGAAACCGATGATGAGCATGCTGAGTATCATAGGTGATTTCCATCCTTGACTTTGGTAGGAATAGAGACTAAATGGGAGCAAGAAGAGTGCTAGACCCGCAGAGAGGAGGAAGATTCCGACAACGTCAAATTGGATGAAGTAGTATTTGGCGGACTCCATGAACGTACGACCGCTATCGACGGTGGGCATCAAACCAGCCTTCTTTGCCTTTCGGTAGTTGATGGTGAAAAGCGCGAACAGCGGGAGGGTGATGACTGGGGTGACAATGGCAAACACGCCGAAACCCCATCGGAAACCGGGGCCATCGAGAATGGCCTCAGCAGTTGGACCACCTAACCAGACGGTGATAATGTATGGGGAAGAAACAAACGCAAACGCGAAAGCTCGGTTTTTTAGCTGGGAGGTATCTGCAATGAAAACGCTAAGAGCCAAGCTTATGCCGTTGTATCTGTAGCACGACCATTAGCATTGATTTTGGGACGGAGAGAAAATCACAAAGCATACCCAACCCAATAGAAGACCTGAGCCGCAGCGTAGGTCTCGACATTCTTGCAGGCAGCCATCATAATTAGACCAATCTCCAAGAGAATCACGGTGACGAGGAAACCTTGGGGTCGGCCCCAGATGTCCAGGACTTTGGCCAGCGGCAGCTTTAGAATACCGCCTAGAATGCTGGACATGACGCTTGTGGTCGCGGTTAAGGAATGTAGAGAGAATGAACTCGTAACGTAGGCCGTCAAGGAGCCGGTGGTGGTTTGTTGCCAGGCATCCATGAAGTAGATTATCCAAATACTAGAGCATGATTAGTACGTACCGGACATCGACCGCCAACCTTGACTTACAGGACGTATGCAATAATCAAATCGCGCTTGCTCCAGATGATGGTGGTGGCCTCACTGGCCTGGACACCATGTTGAAAGTCCGTTTCAACTTTGCGGTCGCTATCAGTATCAGAGTGCCCTTCATTGACATGAACTCCCGCCTCCTTGTCCGAGACATCTACATTCGGATGATCATTGTCGGCCACGACCGGATCGGCATTGACTTGGAACCGATTCATGATTAAGATTCCCTATGGCTGTTGTGCTTGTTGTTGACAGAGGGAGGAAGTGGTCGGTGATGGGAGAGGAGAAGAAGCAGAGGGAGATGGTGGGGGTGTTGAGCTTTTTGTGCAAATTGGAAGATGCAGTGGAGTGCAGGAGGATGCGAGGCATGGGATGTGAACTGTGGAGCACGCCTGCTTGCTTACTTGCTTGGAAGAACTATTCTCCTGAACTGTATTGTATTGTATTGTATTGTACTTTGACGCTACTGAAACTGATTTGGACTGGACTCTTGGATCTGGGATTTCCAGGCTTTGCTGGACCTTGATGGTGGGACCGGACAAGCCCGCACTATATTAACAACCGGTGCGACATCGGTTCTGTTGATGGGCGGCGAGGGGGGAAGTGATGCTTGCTTAATGCTTGCTTGATGCTTGCTTGATGCTGCTTGCTGGGTTGATGGTAAGGATGTGCGGGAGTCACGAGAGATGAGATGATGAAGATGGCTTTCTTTCCTCTCAGCCCGGGACATATTGAGGCTCTATGATCATGTTCCCTCCTCGGAGAATATAGATCGTACCGTCCGCAACGCCCACCGCCCACCGCAGAGTCCCGGCCACGACTCAGGCCTGCTAACTAACATTCTGTTCTTCTTCCTTGAGGAAGGCGCGTTCGTGATGAATGTAGGATTCCCAAATCGGATGTTATTAACAGGGAAAGATGGGGACAGTGGGGTCGTGGGTCCCGAGCGGTAAACGTTAGTGGCTGTAGTGGCTGTGATAGTTACTAGGGCCCGTCGTCGTCGTCGACACTATCAGATCGCAGCGCCACCCGTGACTGGCGGAGACCGAGAAGGTGGGCCGCCAAGGATGCAGACTTTTTTATCTTTTTGATCTTGGACGTCTTGGACATCTTGGTCCGCATGTGCAAGTTTTATCTGATCGCTAGCCACGCTGCTATTGGTGGCCAAGCAGATGAGCGGGGAATGCCAGCAAACAGCCAGCCAACCACAGACCCCGCTCCCTCATGGCACTTAGCCTCTATGGAGCTTGACTTCCGACCAATTCGCTAGCCTGGTTATCATCTACGTTGTACATACTGTACCTCATGCTAGTTGGTTGTTACCATATCGTACCGTATGGCCATGGTTTGCCAGAATACGCCAGGACAACGCCAGAGAACGTCAAGCCCGTGCGGTTGTACATCTTACATAAACCCAAAGCTACTACCAAGTCATTCATACACCCCGGCCGTCCATGTCTGGGTGATCTTCGGAACGTCCGTGGGATGGAGGCGCATGGTGAACATCTCGGTCGAAGGGCTGCTAGTTCGACGCGTATGCTGTATAGTACGGTAACAAATTGCATTCATAGCTCCACAAGCTGGCTCTGGGTCCCCAGAAAGCCCACTACTCTATTAATGCAGCTGTAGCGGTGGATGGTGTTTTACTGTAGAGCCCTGTCACCCCCCCCTCAACCCAGTTCTGTGATGCACGAATCCATGATCCCGTGGCAGGGCGAAACCAACAGCGGATCTGATAAGATTATGGCTAGTTGCATCCCATCATGCCCCTCGTGGTCGGGAGTTCTCGGCCGCCATGTGGTTGTAGATTGATCTGGCTCCTGACCTGGCTGCTGGATCCCTCCCAGCCAGACGGGTCTCTTGGTGAGCTGCGTCTGACTGCACGCGCGGTAAAGTAAATTCGACTTGCTCCACCAACAATATTGGCATCGCTGATACGATGCGACAAGGAACTTTCATCAGTGTTGGTACAATAATATGCGAGACCCTCTCTTGCCTTTAGTGGCTCTAGTCATCAAAACCCTTCGGAGTGTAGCATGATCAGTGGAAAAAAGATCTAATCATATCATTTATGGAACAGCATCCCATCCCTTCTTCGTGCCGTGGTGCACACGAGTAATTGCCTGTACCGGCACCAAGGAGGTGAGATGGCTCGTTTCCCAAACTAGACGGCGGTGGAGTAGCTCATTATACAATAATTCTTGCTAGCTCAAGTATCTTATGAAAGCTTTTTTAAACGTTGTAAGGTTCGCGAAAATATTTACGAAGCATTGAGAAAGTGGTACGATTAGGGGGAAATATGGTGGATTTAAACTATCATGATAAAATGAATGCCCCATCCTGTGAAAATTGACTCGACGAAGAGTTGGCATAACTCATGTTCCAACGCACAAATCACCCTGGAAAGTTTATAGATATAGGTAGTCTCAAAATTAGCGGATGGTATAGAAGCAAGACCCTGAGGAGTAAAAAAATGTCATAGGAAGTATCAACCATTGAATACCGGAAAGAGAAATCAGGAAGAGGATTCAAGGGAGTGCACAAGACGAGAAATTTTTGAGCCCCGCCCACACCAGAGGCTACGACACCCTGATATGTAGACATAGAGTTTTCTGGAAACTCTCAACTGGAGAAAGCAGAATTTGCGACCGGGTCAAGTCAATAGACAGATGTCTTGGAAACAAAAATTCAGACAATTGAAGGTGGATCCATGGACTTATTCCAATCGGCTAGTGGAGCTCGGGCAGTTTCTACAACTCATTTCATGCGAGAGAGCTGGGAATGGGTGGAGCTTCCGCTTGTGCCTTTATGAATGAAAGGAACATCACTGAGCTCTAGCTCCTCCCAAAGAATATTGATACCGGGATCATAGGCTTTCGGGGTTTTGCAAGAAGTACATAACTGGGCTTAAATATTCCTGATAAGGAAATAGGCTTGGGCGAAGAACACTGCTATGAGTTCAACATAAGGGTGGTTTGAAAACTGCCATCTTTGGCTTTCAGCACATATCAAGAGTTATCGAATTAGAAATAACAAAACATTTGTTGATTTCTTACTTTCGGAAGTTGAAGCTTTGTCGATAAAATCCTCATGAGTTTCGTCCATTTCACATAAATCGTAACAGACTGCATATGCGCTCCCAATTTTGCCAGCCCACATGCATCCCAATAGATGAACTACACCTTTACCCATTCACTTACTAGTCGGCTCTTCATCCCAGCTAACCACGCCCTCCGGAATGGGCACCTCCGCCCTCTTCGTCCAAACATGCACCGCCTTGGCCCAATCCAGCCCCTCGACCAGGCCGCCCTTCATACTAACCATCTCCACGCCCTCCCTCTCATGCCAAACCCTCGAGCCGCACCCCTTACAGAAGTAACAAGTCATCAACCCGGCCTTCGCCGGTCGCGTGAACGCGCCGAGCTGCGCGAACATGTCTGCTGGGAGATCGGGGCGCGGGAAGATCGCGGTCGTTCCAAAGGCGGACGAGGACTGGCGGCGGCACTCGAGGCAGTGGCAGATATAGAGGCCGAGCGGGGCGGGGAGGGACGTTTGGAAGGCGATCCGCCCGCACTGGCAGCTCACATCCATCTTGGAGGGAAAAGTTAACTTTGCGTGCAATGTGGGTAGGGGTATGCAAGTTTGCGTGGCACGTAGATGAGTATCAAGGTTTCAAGGTGTGGTCGGGAGCAAAAAAACCGTAAGATGTTGGTAAGGTCAAGCAAGAATGCTGCTTACATTGAAACGTGTCACATATAGCTCTTGCCTAGAATGCCTTAGGCGCTAGCATATAACCCCCCTTTCTCTTACCGAGCGTCACATGACTATAAACTAGGCCCTTCGCGGGCTTCTTTCATGTATTTAGATATCGTCACCTTCTTCTTTATGGTCTAAGCGACTTTACACCGTGATCTCATGTACTGACTTCGCTCACCTCTGTCAAACAGCTCCTAGTTCACTATATGCCACAAAACGCTCACAAGAAATCAAATTAGATCACATAATGAGAGGCTGATGACCCGATAAGCCGGATTGAGACCAATCTATGCCACCCTCATTGTGTTCCCGTTTCTAATACAAGCATCAAAAGTTGTTTCTCAAACAGCAAGACGAATAAACCAGTCTTTTGCATCTACGGATAAAACAGCTTAGCCAGCTGAACGCAGGCTGACGAGCCAGGCTTCAAGGCTCGCGGAAGCTTGCTTGATGCAATGCTGCAAGATCTGACGGCTGCTGAACTAACAGCTCAACATAGGCACTACCGATCTGACACTTGCCATGCATTTCGGTACTCAGCACACCATTGGCTCTTGAAAGTACATGCATTTCTCAACCGTGAGTACTTCCACCGGTACATATATACAAGACAATCCAATTGCCTTGCAAGGAGTAGTAAGAAGCGTAGGTGTGACAAAGTTAGAGACTTGCAAAGCTGAGCCTTCTCAAACGTATTGGTATTCAAGTGAAGGTACGTACCAGCAACATGTGACTCAAATGAAGCTGTGAATAACTCTAAACCACAAAGTTAAGAGGCACGAGGAGTTTCATATGAGATAAACCTCATACTGCACTGTACGTTGTATATAGAGTGGGGTCTTCTTTATATAAGTAGAGCTACTCAAGCTGATTAATTCACAATTTACTAAACATTGTATAGAGAGTGGGGTCTTCTGATAAGTAGAGCCTATTCAATCTCATTGATTCAGGTAGCAAGCTGAATCCAGTCACTGTAATACCCTTATAATCTCAACAGGCTCACAAGAAAAGTATTAGAGAATGCTGGTTAACCACATACTAATAATTTTCATTCGTATTGGATCTGAAGTTGCTTTTCTGCGTCCGTGTGTGACAAACATATGAAGTGTATGAATTGTGTGATGTTTGTATCGTTTTCTGCCGTGCAACCCTCCTTCGCCGCTCGCTCGCTGTTTTCAGGTTTCAGGGTATCAATCCTCAAGTTTCAACCTCATCACAAACATTTTTGTGAGTTTGCGTCTAGAAGATCCACGCAGATCTACGTCCATTCAATTATATCAATTATTTAGCTTTGTTCCCAACGTGAATGGGATAGCTGTCCTACATTGTAGAGGGTGAGTTAGCATCATTCACGGCTGTATATGCGACAAAGAAAGTACAAAGAGTACAAATAGACGCTCCACCAAAGTTAGACGCCTGCGCCGCAGCAACTTCCACACAGCCTACCTCCAGGCCTACAGCCATTCCGCGACTAAGATACCCATGCCAGAGCTTTGATTTGTTCGCTTCGATACTTCGGGCCAGCCGTTCCTTTGGGTTCCAACGTCAGCAAGAACAGAACCCTACAAATATCCATTCTGAAAGGCTATGCTGTGACTTAGAATAGCCACAGTAGGCAAACTTCCAAAAGTCAGAGTCGTATAGCATCGCCTTGGCATCGCCTTGGCCGTCAGGAGCCTGTTGGGTCTTGTGTTAGAAGATATGCTAGGAGACGGTTCGTCACATATATATTGCATACCCTACCCTTGCCTACCTCTTGGCCCCTCGATTGTACGTGCTCAATATACAAAATTGAAAATTACAAATACACTACTATCTCCCTCTTAACTTGAGGCGACTCTCTATCAACACCATCTACGAGACAAACTAGACACCAGCCAAGATGTCGAAAAGAAGCGTTTATACCACAATTACTCCTCTTCCCCCTGGTATGTATTACGTAGCTCAACGGAAACTTATACAATTGATCTACCTAGCACTTTTGCTGATATTCTGACACAGGAATTACCAGAGAAACGGTCATGGAAACCCTTAGGAGCCATTTGGAAATGATAGATCTCAACCCTCTAGTCGAGGAGCGCCATCCAATCCAACCACCGCCGAATGCGACTCCTGAAGAGTTTCACTGCCTATGGTATCAGATCACGGACCGCATCAATTACTTACCAGGAGGCATGATGTCAGGAAAGGTGTCCTACAATGCCTGTTTCCACGATCTTGAATGGGGTGTACAGACGCACTGTTATGCGCCAATGGGTCTTGACATCAAAGGAAAATGGACTCTAGGTGGTTCATTACCTGGAGAGCCAATAGCGCCTGTAGAGATAGGAGTAGGGGCCCCACTTCATGGACTGTATCTTCGGGAGGACGTGGATATGAAGTGCAATGTAATGATGACCAGTTTCGTTAAAAAGACTACTAAAAAGGCACACGCATCTCTTGTCGACCGGTTGCTGGTCAAGGCGTCAATCTTGAATGCCACTATGGTCAACCAGCAGTTAGCGACCAAATTGGATACTCGCGTAAGTCAGTTTTCTGCATCTCAAGCCTCTACAGCATATTCTCCCAGCGAATATCCAGAAACACCGATAGAAAATCCGCCTCACTCTTCTTCCCAGGGTATGGGACGGTCAGATACGATTCTTTCACATGACCCAAGAGGTGGCGATCATCCATCGCTATATCCAAAACCACTCAATGGACGTGATTCTGTTGTGTCCGGCCACAATTCCACGTATAGTCAGAATGGTCGAGATTCATACCAGACGTCAAATGGAAGTGTAAATGGACGAGTATCATGGCAAGCTTTGAATCAAAGTCGCGACTCTGCGGTATCGCAACTCCAATCGCCACAGCAGCATAGTCAACAACTATCTCAGCCTTCCAGCAGGTCTGGCAGTCCTCCATCGTATCCCCAGAAAGTTAGCCCTCAAATACAATATCAGTCATATCAGAAAGTTCCACAGTCGCAGGCCAGCGCTTCCTTGAAGCAGGGCGAACTGGGATTTCATGCTGAATTACCCAGCAGTGATCCAAAAACTGAAAGTAAAACGCGCCAGGGACAGTACCGAGCTGAGCTGGAATAGAATATTTTGGAATATTGGGTGGAAATGCGAAGACGGCCCTCTGGGCTCTGAAACCTCCTCAGCAGGGTGACTCCTAAACTGCTCTTACATGCAAAGACAAAGCTCGTCAGGATCATCGCGATATGGCATCCCGGGGTCGTTGGTGGAGAAGATGAGTTATCGGAAAGTACAAAGATGAGATGCATACTTCAGCTGCTATGCATACTTGCTTAGTATAGGTTCAGAAACTTACTTCTTGGGTTGGTAGCATTTGATATGTGAACCACTGGAAATGAAAGGATGCTTGTTTCACGCAGAAACCTGTCCCTCGGATGTTCAGCATCCGACACAATTGCAGAATGGAGGAAAGGAATGGTTTGCGATCAACATATTGAGTGCGGAAGATTGACGCAATGGTTGAATAAAAGATTTTGAGCTTAACGATAAATAATGGAGAGTGGAATGTCTGTCCATTGAACGAACAGAAATCTAATGTTGGAATCACATCCTTGTGCATCATATAGTGCTCTCCAAGCACTAGCTTCGATGCGTATGTAACTTAATTGGTGTAACATACTTCAGTATGGATACGAAATACTATACCGCACTATGTGAACCAGATCAAGCATATTATTTATCAAGATACGACAAGTGGTATTCTAAGCATGTTGTTGCGCGTATGGTTGATATCAAAATACAAGAGCGCAGATCCGTATGGTGCAGCAACAGCTGCGTGTCTCTATCTTACGTGCAACAAGTGACAAACATTTGTATGCCAGTAAATCACAACCCATAAAAGGCTAAAGAGTATTGTTGTGTAATGTCCTCCAATATATACAAATTGCTCATAACTACAATGTCTATAACAGTGTTCAAACTATCGTCGTATTTGGTAAAAGCGACGAATGGGTGATACAATGTGGCGATCACTAGTGTTCAATATTAACACTCATCCATTACTACTCAGCTATCCGCAAAAGGCATAACGTCCCTGGTATCATTCCTCCATCTATCGCATAACATACACGGATATTCCCTCCATCCCTAAGTCTCCTTTGCAACTTTACTCTCCATCTGTCTCCTGGCCTTCAAGATCATCTCCTCTCTTCTTCTCTGCAACAACGCCTGCCTCTCGCCCTTATTCTGACTCCAAGCCTGTCCCTTCTTCTTGGTTTCCTCAATCTTCTCCTCCTCAGCAGCTTCCTCCGCTGCAATCTTAGCCTTTAAATTGTATCTCGTGATAAGGTCCGGCGTTTGTGCTGTCCCGCTATTGGAAGATGCTGCTGGAGCTGCGGAACTAGCTGGGACAGGGAGCGGAGGCTGGAAACTCTGTGGTGGCTATTTCAATCATCAGCACGTGTGCCATTGCCAAATCTCCATCTTCCAAGACATCTCTCTGCGCGTTCATATCAACCAGAAGGAAAAGAACAAACATACTGTCTCCAAGCCCCTCCCACTCAACATTCTCTCCGTAGTCGCAGCCAAATTCCCCCCATTTCTCTGCAAATCCCACATGATACTTCTCCGATCCGCCTGCGGCCACATCTGCAGTATATGATCGACGTCCGCCTCTCTTGCTCGTACATTATTAGCCGCCCGTGAAGCAGACGTACCGCTGCTGGATGTTGATGGGCTGAAGAACAGATAGCGGATAGCGAGACCGCTGAGCATAAGTATGATAACGAGTTGGGGGACACCTATTGTTTGGTCTTGGGAGGACATTTTGTGAGGGTTGCAATAGGACGATGTTGCGTTATGGATTAAAGAACGCTTCGATACCAGGTGTCGAGGAGGATCCTCAATGCAATGTGGCGAGGCAGAAGCGACCTGGCCGTGGTTAATTTTTGCTGGAATGGTAGTCCAAATTATTTCATGGCGGTTTGGTCCGACTTTGGAGAATGTTGGCGAGGTTCGGAAGCTGTGAGATAATATGTTACGTAGGACGGTTGGTCCAGCCTCGTGGATCCACCCCGCTGAAGTCCAATTTGTAAGCTATGTATTGATTCTAACAATTGGATATTCTCAACATATATCTGACCTGGTTTACAACCAGTCGAATAAATAACGGTTCTGACGTTCAGGATTTAATATCCCCGCCCCTTGAACAATTCAAAGTTGATTTGATTGTGTCAGAATGTCTGACTCCTGTCTGGTTACAAGTGGAAGAGCGGCGGATTCCGCAATTTTACGGAAGTGTATTCCACGGTCTCAATTTCCCTTTCACCTAATGAAAGTCCACTGGACGGTCTTTAAGTCCAATATTCAATGAATTCTACTAAATGCTTCTCATCGTGAAATGTCACAGATCGATCACTCAACAGAGTAGAAATTACACCTCTGGGAAGCTTTACATATGGACACAGAAATATAATTTCGACGCCTGTGCCATTAATCCTCAGAGCTACCTAACTGCCATAACGCCATCAAAAGGACCTACACTTTCTTGACCGACCTATGTACTCCTGGTATGCAATGTAAAACGCCATTCTATCGATACAAGCAAAGGATTTTGGCCCTGGAAAAGCAAAAACTTCAAGTACCAGCCGCAAGTCTGTCCGCGTATCATATTTTATCCACAGCAAGCAAGTATACTGAAAATTATGGAAGGGGGTGTGGGCCGTTGGGCAGACTCTCAAGATCTTCATATATCAGAGTGAATTCTCGCTATTCAGGTTAGTTTAAATGAACATGTACTAGGATTTTACATTGTTTAATGCATCATGGGACTTATTGGTACTTACGCGTTGACGCTCCCAGAGATTGATATCAAAAAAGATGTAGTAACCTCGCTCGGAACCATTGCCAAGATTGTGAGGGACCATGCCTTCATCCTTGGTTAGCCAAAGCTGTAGCTTCTTGTGATAGCGCCAATTGCGTCCGTGACTGTATGAAAAATTAGTACAAATATTAGCGTCAATGGTAAGAGCATCCACTCACAGTTCTTGCGCCGCCATTGCTTGATGGAGATCGCCTGGATTGCTGTAGAACATCATCATCAGCGCCTCATCGTTAAGATTGTTAATCTTAGTACCCAGAGGGGCAATATTGTGAACAGTGTAGCAGTCTGGTAGTTCATATTTAGGAACAGCAGGTCTCGCAGGCTCGTTATCGAACAGTGAGTACTGCATAGTAGAAAATGGTCTACTTTGAATCAGAAAAGGCATTTTGGTCACTCGGCAAGGGGCTTACTCAGAAGAATTGAGGTCAAACCCCATATTTGAGAGGTCTCGCCCACAGACAAGGTGTGCGTAGCTTGGATAATTTGACATCAAGGTAGTGAAACCTTTAAGTCCCCATCTATCAAGTTCAGTCATACCAGCCAAAGGATCAAAGAACTCTGGCTCGGTTTCTTCGGCATTGGGAGAATCAATGGTGGATTCAGCATTTTGAGAACGAGAACCCGAATTCTCGGTCTGAGGCACATTGCTGCCTGTGATTCCAGCTGACAACGTCGCGGTACCTTCGTGCGTCGAACTGAGTTGAGCTGGAAATGGCTAAATCGAACAATTAAAACTTGCTCAGCCTACCAAATGTACTATGAAAACTTACTGGTTCGGTTTCTGAAGTACCCAGACTGTTTCTATTTGCTATTTCGACAGGTGACCTAACAGCTTTGAACGTTATTAGAACAGGCGCCTTTATAAAAGTCGGACATCTTACCGGATGCATTACTAGATGAAGCGACACGACTGCTTCCCACCCGACTGCTTCCAGAAACTGCGCTCAGTAATCCGTTTGCACGGCTTGGTTGGGACGGATTAGCGGAGCCAAAACTCATACCATTTGAGGGTGCTCCAAATCCGACACTCTGTACCAAGCTCGCAGGCCGGTCTCCGCCGATATCGCCATTTCCGTTACGGAGAGGTGGGAATTCCTCAGCAGTGGTGGCTTGCGCAGACTGACCAACGGCATTTTGACTACCATACCGGAAACTGCTCTGGTTGCCTTGGAGTTGCGCTGATGCACCAAACATATCGTCCTGCGGTTGTTGACTAGGTTGAGCGCGAAGGTTTGTAGTTGGGGCAACGTTTTCTCTATTCCGAGAGCTTGACACAGCCCAGGCAGATTGACTGGCTGCTGGTTGATTACCAGAAAGAGACGGAAACTCACTATTTCAACACGTTAGTAACTGAATATTTCATTGATGATTATTGCGACTGAAATTTCGTGGTCCTTGAATTCTGATATAGTCCGGTATTCTGCTAACGTTACAGAAATTCACATCCATTAAAGAGGCGCTAGTGTCGTGGTTTACTGACTCTAAACAAGCAAAATTTGGGGGCTCTGGTGCTGACTCCAATTCCGGTTCCGACTCCTCATCTTCTATAGCATTGCCTTCCTTATCATAGAACGGTTTTCGACGAGAGTCGTAGTATCTGGGACCGGGACGGTGAGGCATGTGGATTACTCTGTTCTGGATGATGATGCTTTGAAAATTGTATTTTAAGAACGATAACAATGAGCATACTCCGGCATATAATATGCTTCCAGACTGATAGATGAAGGATAGCGGATTAATCGTGGATGGTCGTTTCCTCGTTCGAGTCCGTCATGATTGGGCAAGACCAGCAGCTCAGGTTGCGGAAAGAATGAATTTATATGGAATTAACTCACGAGAGATCTAAAGGTGTAGCTGGTTGCGAAGAGCCGCCACCAATTGTTTGTGCGAAACTTGTCATAGGGCCAGGATTCTGACGCGCTGAGTTCAGTCCAGCACTTCCCATCTAGATAGATTGAGCGTTAGCAATACACTCTCCAGATGGTCCTGGGTGTTTTCACCGGCACTGCTCCTCCAAACGCCCACGTTGAATTGTTTCCTGCTAAAGTAATAGTACCGTCAGCCTCATATTCTCTCATCAGAACCCTTGTTTGAACGAAAAGGTGTTGGTGTCCCTACCCAACTTGCCAGCTTGCGGAAGCCGATTCGATACGCTTCTGTTTTGTGGTAATTGCTGTTGACTGGGGAACCCGTTTGGTAGACCACGCAATGATTGCGGACCGACTCCTGGATTGAGTATATCAGCAGTGCTCACTGTTACTGCTTCAAGCTCATTGCAAACAAGTTTCCTCTGGTAGGGCAATCTTGTATGGAGGTTGTAAGCATTCTTACCTGGCCTGTTCATTGTTCTGGGTCTATTGTGCTTGGGAACACTTCTGTTTTTGGTAGAATTTTGATTGTGTGAGACTGTCTGAAATCGGAGGAGTTGTGGTTGCGCAAGATTCCTTGAAGCTTGATGGCGCATCGCGATGGGATATGCCTAGTCCTGTATAGGCCTAAACTAGCCTGATTCAGCCACAGTTCAGCCACATAAACGACATATCTATCACTATGCTTCACACTCAAGCACTTTGACATATCTTGAAATTACGTGGAAGCCATATATTCCATACTAGAAGCCCTGACTTCTCTTGTAGATTGCCTACTGGCTTCGAACACTCAAGAGCTTTGGCAAAATTAAATAAGTGTAGGTACTAGTGGAATCAGGCATTGGAGCCACTAGAGCCACATGAATATTATTCAAGACGCTGGCAGAGGACAACATTAGCTTAGAAATGCGAACTCACTACGAAAATATCTGATCTGCGCATCATTTTCAATTCTTATTAAGACATACAATATGAGTTTCAAATGGTGGCCAACTACGACCCTAAATCACTGTTGAGTTTCAACTGAGTGAAAGAACATATCTACAGTTTACGCATCTAGGACAAGTTTCTTTCGTATCTAGTCTATATCTTTGAAACCTCTGGGTCGATACTGACCTTCCCATGCTCGCAAGTAGCCATCACTGCACCATCGCTCTTCCGTTTGATTACACCATGCATTGTGGCCAGACGCTTCCCAGCATGGATCACCGTACTTTCAATTAGAATTTCTTCGCCTTTAGCAACAGGACGGATGAAGGTCACATTCAGTGTGCGTGTGACACCCGCGTATGCCCACTTCACCGAAATTTTGTTAGCTTGTTTTCAATGCAAAATCAGAGTGAGATAAGAACGTACGAAACCAGGTTTGGCAATAGGTGCTATCGCACTAGTAGTTGCGATATCAAAGATTGTAGCTGTACATCCTCCATGTAAATTCCCAAGGCGATTGCAATGCTCTGCTTGGACAGTGAACTTGAAGGTAGTCGTTCCAGCTGGCTTTGCTGAGGCAGAGACCAATGTCATTTGATCTTTAACAAGGGATGCTCCCCAGCCCTACAATAAGTCATTAGTGTATGAAATGACACATGGAGTATGGACGGTAAGGATATACACCAGAAGTAGTGGATGTAGCGTGTTGCTCTGCGAAGGTTGTGATCCCTTATTTTGCACTTCAGAACGAAAGCTCCGATCACTTCCAGCAATGACTTCAGCTCAGGATACAAAAGGACGTTCCTAGCAAGTAGATTGGGAGACAGAGCCTCCATGATATGCATGCATTCGTCTCATCGAGTGTCTAACCACGAGAGCCATTAGAAACGACTTCGGATCTGCCAGCATTCAATGCGTTGCATTCTCTGTGACAAAACCGAAAGAACTGGAAGAAAGTAGCTTCTCTCTTGTGACACCGCCATTAAACTTTGCTTCTATCAGTCTGGCGCAATGCGTAGCACAGTGGATAACACAAGCTCTGCAATTATAGTGTATTGTAAGGACTAGTATTGAGAGACAGGCCCAGTCGCAATTAGGATAGATTTGGTTTCCAATGGAAGCGAACTGTGGCTTAATGATGAGAAAAAGGGTCCATCTGTCTAGCAGCTTCCGATGTGTGAAATGGACGAGCATGGATAAGGATATCTAGACGAGCTCGTCTCTATTTGACAACGTATCTTGAAAGTCCTGAATTTGAAGACCAGTTTTTTATATTTTACTGGATGGGTTGACAAAAGAGTATCATTTACTTACTACAAACTTATTCTCATCTCCTTGAGCTCCAAGCAGAGCGTGTACGCGGTCTTCAGAAGAAATATCATCATTGGTAGGAATTGCCCGAACCTTTTGGTTCGCAGCGACTCCAGATATTGTATGAGGGGCCATGATGGTGTAATAGAAGATTTATGATGTTATGACGGAAGTTACAGAGTTGGGGGATTTTAGAACCGGCACCACTCAAATATACCAACACTTCCCTCGTCACAGCCGAGGTTCGCAACATAGCAACATCCCCAGCAGGCAATCCGATAATGCATAATAGCCTGAGGCACCAACATAAAAATGGGTCACGACGCGGCTTTGTTGACGCGACATTTTGTGTAAACAACGACGCCGAAATCAATCAAAGAGCAATATCGACCTGACACCGCCAAAATGAGGGTTGTGGAAGTGATTATAGATGTATGAATTTGAAGGCATATATTTTGAAGTGCACTGACATTGTTATTAGGGCTTCAAATCCTATGCTGTGCGGACAGTGATTTCAGGATGGTAAATATCACTAACAAAATCTTTGCGGTCTGAGTTCCTGACAATTTTTATAGGGACGAGACTTTCAACTCTATCACAGGCCTAAATGGAAGTGGTAAATCCAATATTCTTGATGCAATATGTTTCGTACTTGGTATTACAAACATGGGTGTGGTTCGAGCCCAAAATCTTCAAGTATGCGCCCCTCAATATTCTGCCATCAAATTTACATGCGCTGAATTCGAGAACAGGATTTGATCTACAAGCGCGGACAAGCAGGTGTCACAAAGGCTAGCGTCACAATAGTTTTCGACAATCGTGATAAGAAGAAGTCACCCATTGGATTCGAAGAATATGCTCAGATTAGTGTGACCCGGCAGATTGTGCTAGGAGGAACCAGTAAATACTTGATCAATGGCCACAGGGCTCAACAACAAACTGTTCAAAACCTATTTCAGTCTGTCCAACTGAATATTAATAACCCGAATTTCCTTATTATGCAAGGTCGGATCACGAAGGTATTGAACATGAAGCCTGTCGAGATTCTGGCGATGATTGAGGAAGCAGCTGGAACAAGAATGTTCGAAGACCGTAGGGATAAAGCATTCAAAACCATGGCCAAAAAGGAGATGAAGGTCACAGAGATTACAGAATTGCTTAAAGACGAAATTGAACCAAAACTGGAGAAATTGCGCATGGAGAAAAGGGCATTCTTAGACTACCAACAAACGCAGAATGATCTCGAGCGACTGACCAGGGTAGTAGTTGCGCATGACTACATAAAAAACCAGGACAAGCTCACACAGTCAGCCAATGATTTGGATATCAAGAAACAACGCGCAAAGGATTTAGAGGAGTCAGCGCTTCGCTTAAAGCATGAAATTGATAACCTAGCGGAAGATGTCAAGACCGTGAAGGCACAGCGAGAGAAAGAGTTGCGGAAGGGAGGTAAAGCTCAGGCGTTGGAAGAAGAAGTGAAGAAACATTCCCATGAATTGGTTCGGCTTTCGACAGTCATGGACCTGAAAAACTCGAGCATGGCAGAAGAGAAGGAACGGAAATCCGCTGTTCAAAAGACCGTCTCCGAACTCGAAACATTATTGAAGCAGAAAACAAAAGTATACGATAAGCTTCAAGCACAATACGATAAGGCCAAGGAAAATTTGGAAAAGCAAAGTTTGGAGGCCGAAACTAAAGAGGAGTTACTCCAAACTTTGCAAACAGGAGTTGCTTCCAAGGAGGGACAGGAGAGTGGATACCAAGGACAGCTTCAAGATGCACGTAATCGAGCAAGTGCTGCTTCTACTGAACAGGAACAAGCCAAATTGAAGACAACACATCTAGAGAAGCGCATCAAGGAAGAAGAACCCCGCGCAAAGAAGGCAAAAGAGCAAAATGCCGGGCTAATGAGCGAGCTTGAAGGTCTTCGGTCACAAGCACAAAAGCTGGAGAAAGAGCTTGGTAAATTAGGATTTGAGGCTGGCAAAGAAGATGAGATGTACAAGCAAGAATCCACTCTTCAACAAACTATACGGAAACTCAAAGAGCAATCCGATGGAATGAGACGCAAAGTGGCCAACATTGACTTCAACTATGCTGACCCTACACCCCAATTCGACCGATCGAAAGTCAAGGGCTTGGTAGCCCAATTGTTCACTCTAGACAAAGATCATACGAATGCTGGGACTGCTCTAGAAATATGTGCTGGTGGTCGATTATATAATGTAGTGGTTGATACCGAAGTGACTGGCACACAATTACTGCAGAACGGCAAGCTGAGGAAACGCGTTACTATTATTCCTCTAAACAAGATTGCTGCATTCAGAGCATCAGCAGAGAAGATTGGCGCGGCGCAGAAGATCGCACCTGGGAAAGTTGATCTTGCATTATCTTTAATTGGGTACGATAACGAAGTTTCTACCGCCATGGACTATGTGTTTGGCAACACCTTGATCTGTGCAGATGCTGCTACAGCTAAGCGAGTAACCTTTGATCCCGCTGTTCGAATGAAAAGTATCACCCTCGAGGGAGACTCATATGATCCCTCTGGAACTCTATCTGGTGGGAGCTCGCCCAACTCAAGCGGCGTCTTAGTTACACTGCAGAAGCTCAATGAGTTAACAAAGGAGTTGGGTACTCAAGAGCAAGCATTGGCAGATCTTCAAGCAACGATGGTACGAGAGAAGAAGAAGCTGGATCAAGCTCGGAAGATAAAGCAGGACCTAGATCTCAAGTCTCACGAAATAAAGTTGACCGAGGAACAAATTGGTGGTAACTCGTCTTCGTCCATTATCCAAGAAGTTGAGAATATGAAGGCTAGTATCGTACAACTCAAGGCAGACCTGAGCGATGCGAAGATAAGACAAGATGAGGCAAACAAGGATATCAAGCGCATTGAGAAGGATATGAAGGAGTTCAACAGCAACAAGGACGGGAAGCTTGTAGAACTACAGAGCTCTTTGGACACATTGCGAAAGGCCTTGACGAAGAACTCGGCGTCCGTCAAAGTTCTACAAAAGGAGCTCCAGGGGGCTCGCCTAGACTCGGAGCAAGTAGGCGGTGACCTATCCGCTGCACAAGAGCAGCTTCAAGACGCTGAACAGACATTAAAAGCACAGGGAGAAGAACTTACTAGTCTTATTTCTGAACAGAGCCAAGTCAAGGATACCCACGACATTGCTCAAGCGCATCTGAATGACGAGCGTGCAAAGCTGACTGGATTCGATGATGAATTACGGTCATTAGAGGAGGCATCTCGATCAAAGGCCTCGCGCATCACCGAAGAAGGGTTGGAAATGCAAAAGCTTGGACACCAGATTGACAAATTCCACAAAGAGCAACAAGCTGCAGTGCAAACAGTTGCTCATATGGAAAAGGAGCACGAATGGATTGCGGACGAGAAAGACAACTTCGGTAGGACTGGCACCCCATACGACTTCAAGGGGCAGAACATTGCCGAATGCAAAGCCTCTCTGAGGAATCTTACCGAGCGTTCTCAGGGTATGAAAAAGAAGATCAACCCGAAGGTCATGAATATGATCGATAGCGTAGAGAAGAAGGAGGTGGCATTGAAGAACATGATGAAGACGGTCATCCGCGACAAGAAAAAGATTGAAGAAACTATCATCAGCCTGGACGAATACAAAAAGAAGGCTCTCCAAGAGACATGGGAGAAGGTCAATCGTGATTTTGGATCAATCTTTGCCGAATTACTGCCAGGCAGTTTCGCCAAGCTGGACCCCCCGGAGAACAAAACCATCAACGAGGGTTTGGAAGTGAAGGTCAGCTTGGGAAAGGTGTGGAAACAAAGTCTCACAGAATTATCTGGTGGACAACGGTATGTCCTCCTAGGCGCTCGTGACGAATCAGCACTGACTTCTATAGATCTCTTATTGCCATTTCTCTTATCATGGCCCTGTTACAATTCAAACCTGCGCCCATGTACATCTTAGATGAAGTCGATGCCGCTCTCGATCTGTCACACACGCAAAATATTGGACGGCTGATCAAAACACGTTTCAAGGGCTCTCAATTTATTGTTGTTAGCTTGAAGGACGGCATGTTCCAAAACGCCAACCGGATATTTAAGACGAGGTTTGTCGAGGGCACTAGTGTCGTTCAAGCATTAACGTCGGCCGACTTCTGAGAGGGTTTTTGTGGGAAGGTATTTTTGTCAATAATGTAGCATCTGGAGTTAGGGCTGGGTCATGGTATGGATGGAATGGTTGGCACCCCGGAGGTAGAATTTAATGATTGTATGAATATGACGATATGAGAATAAGATTCACGCCTCTGGAGGTTATTTCTTGAACTGAATGTGACGTAACATCCCGCACAATGGAAGAGCGTTGTCTTCTGGCCGGTACATTCTATGCGGTATCGACCGTTGAATATCGTAGTAAAGCACGGCTTCGCTGGCCGATGGGAATTGGCAACTGGCATGCATGCCGTGGATTGTCACAAGCCAAACGACTTCTCCGAAGCACATAGGAACAGTGTGGCGTCTCCTATTCAAAGTGGGTGTAATTTCGATCCTCTGGGGAACCGGTTCCAATCTCCGAGGTGTTTCTAGATCGCCTTCTGTCCTTTCACTTTATTATTTTTCAGCTGTCACTTTGGCAAAAGATGGGGGGGCGCACCCGTCGTCCCATGGAACCCATCCATCCGGTCAGTGTTAGCTCCAGGCTTAAGGGCCTCCGCGTCCGTAATGTGGCGTGGTGGTTTGAAGGTATCTCGAATGATGGATGTGTTGTACCGTGCGTGCATCACAGAGGGCCGTGGGAGTTGAAAAGTGGTGAGGGGGGTGATTTCCGGCGTGGTTAAACACGTACGATGGATGGGGCTGGTGGTTCTCTCGTGATTTAACCCGTGATCTGCTCTGCTCTGTTGGCCTCCTGGACCTGCTCGGTCTCATCTAATCTCATCTCATCTCGTCGCATCCCCACCGCGATCTCGAGGGCGTACCTCAGCACCGGAGGAATCGTGATGTGCCCGTCGTACTTACTGGCCTGCCTGTCTGGGCCCTTCGTGAACTGCGCCACGATGGCCGGAGATGTGTTAAATTGAACCGCCAGCTCCGTCGTCTTTTGCTACTGATGCTACTGCTGCTACTGCTGCCACGGGTGCAGGGCAAGACCCCTAGAAAGCTAAAGTGCATTGCATCCAAATGGTCCTGATGGCCCTTGGATGGCTGTGAGCCCGACGTATCACCACGAGTCCAGCAGTATATCTGATGCCAAGGTACCTCCAAGCTTCAGGCCCGGCGAGCACTAGAGCCGACTAGTTGTAACGAGATGCATTCGGGATACTGCGACACTTTGCACTACGACTCTTGGAGACTGGATCAACTGGATCAACTGGCAGAGGCAAAGCCAAAACAGGAGAGAAACCACGACGCGTACTTGGGTAGGACGTCGCTTGGCACCACCGGCCAGTTCCCCTTCCCAGTAGCCTTTTACTGCTGCTGTCCCCCAAGCGTCTCCGTTTCTTCTTTCTCTTCCGCCGTCTATTGTCTGGGGACCCGTGGCCTGCAAACCTGAACAAGAACACCATCATACGCACCAGCTTCACGAGAAACGCATACTGCACTGCACTGCACGCTACGCAATCTCGTTGCTCTTTGTGGTTCTAGCCTTGGCGCCCTTTGCCCTCCTTCACCCTTTTGCTTGACAAGGGTCTGGTATCACCACGACCCGTTTCGGAACTGCCCTGAAATATTAGCTCGGTGGCTCCTGCTGCGACTTTTATCTTGTGCGCCTGCCAACTTTCCTTTCACACAACCATACACACACACCCAACACAAAGCGTGTGTACCGGCTTTCTCTTTTCTCTCTTCTCTCTTTCCCTTTCCTCTTATCTTTTATTACACACTCATTTGTCTTCACTTCATGTACAACTTTTGGTAAGTGCTCCTCCCCACCAACCCCTGAGCTAGTTGAAGCGAAAAAACCATGCTTCTGGATTCAATCGGGCTAATAGTCTCGTCAATTACAGCAACTAGACAGCACACCTTGTGCTATTTAATACAACCATCCCTCGTGCAAGCATGGCCGCCATCATACAGCCGTACCGAGAGCTCCTCGAGCAGACCTACCAGGAGTACTCGGCGCAGTTGACCGATTATATGCACTCGATCCCGACATCGACGTATGTGGTAACGGTACTGGCCATTTGCATCCCTCCCATAATTGCCCTTGTATTCTACGAACGCGAGCAGGCCAGGCTTCGGGCCGAAGAACCCAAAGGATGCCGCAAACTGGGACTGAAAATCGAGAGCAACCTGCTCAACGAATTTGAACGTAAATTCTCCGAGGGCCGACCCCCAAGCACCGAGGAAACATCGGCAGAATGGTGGCGATTGAAGAGTCTGTGGATCTACCCAGTGAAGAGCTGCAAGGGGGTGGAATTGAACAGAGGAAGCGTGGTTGCTACGGGTATGGAATACGACAGACAGTTTACTTTTGCCCAACTCAAAAGCCCAGTCCCAGCAAATGCCAATACTCTGGATAAGGAGAAGGCAGCTCACAAATGGGAGTTCATAACCCAACGCCAATTCCCCCTCTTAGCGAAGGTCAGGACCGAGGTATGGGTGCCAGATCAGAGTGTAGACACCTGGGCACCACATGTTGAGGACGTTGAGAGCGGTGGTGTGATCATAATGAGCTTTCCATTCCAGGAGGCTGGATGGAGAGGAAAGGTTGCGCAATGGGGTGCTGCAGTCAAAGGCACGATCCCTGAAAAGCAATTCCGAATTCCGTTTGATCCATCTCCAGCACAGATCGACAAGGCAGGTTACACCAAGGAGAAGATGACCATCTGGAAGGACACCGTCACAGCACTAAACCTAGAGATTGAGATTCCAGATGAGCTCAGGTACTACCTGGGAATGAGCAACAAGCTTGGCTTATTCAGAATCAACAATTCAGAGCTCCGGGAGGTTCACAGAAATGCACCGGCAAAGGAGAAACTTGGCTATCAACCTGTTACTGGGTTCCAAGATACCGTACGTACACATACTCATTTTTTATCTTATTTTTAGGACTGAAGCTAACAATTACAGTATCCTCTGCATCTTGTCAACCTTGCCAGTATCCGTGACGTCGAGCGCCAAATGCCCAAGGTCAAAGGAGCACCTCGTCTTTCAGCTGCTCGCTTCCGTGCCAACCTCATAATTACCGGACCACCAGCATACAACGAAGACACCTGGCGACGCATTAAGATCGGTTTCTACGAATACGACGTCTCGTGCCGCACCACCCGCTGCAAGCTCCCCAACGTCGACCAAGTCACTGGGGAAAAACATGCCTCGGAGCCAGACCGGACGCTGAGAAGTTTCCGCGCTGTGGATGAGGGTGCGCCAAACGCCGGGTGCTTAGGTATGCAGATGGTGCCGGTTTCCAAGGAAAGCGCCCTGCGAGTCGGAGATGAAATTACAGTGTTGGAGACAGGCGAACATGCCATCATCAAATCATAAGCACTGTCCGAGTAATGGAAAGTTTTGGGGTACAGATGATATTTGGCGTTCTGAAGGGAATGATCGACTGGCGTGTTTGGAGGGAACTGATGGGCTTGCAAGAGCCAAACGATACACTATTCGACAACACGGGGTTTCTCTGAATGTGTAGATATAACCATATGCAAAATGGTCTTTCTCTTTATTGGTAACAAAAGAGATGTGTAATGAACGCGAAGAGATGATCCATCCCTGAAAATACCTAAATTTTGTAATAAGTGCGGTTTTATTTCGTAATGGCATTAGCAAGCAGATTGGGCACTTTAGCTACATTGAGCTTGCAACTCAACATATATACATATACACAAACCTCTTTTCCTTCATATGTATGTGTTTGGCGATGAACATGGTGGTGTTGTTCAGAGATGAGAGGTATGGTGAATGGTGATATCAGATGTGAACCATGGCAATAGCGAAGTGAGTTATAGTGGTGGGTAGGTTGTATGGAATATGATGAGGAAGGAGTATCTTTTTTCTTCTTGGGCCAGATTGAAGTTTAGCTTCTAGTGAAGTCCATCCTTGAGATCTCACTGGTCCTATATTGTGAAACTTGCTGTAGCTGTTGCTGTTGCTGTTGCTGTTGTTAAATCGCTGGTGACGGTTGATTGTTGTGCTTTGCTTCCTCTCTTTCCCCCTTCTTCCTATTTATACGTAGCTTGTTAGTCACAAGAAATGCGGATATCCCTAAGGGAAGGGGTACTGAGGAGCTGCCGTGCCGTGTGTATATGTTATTGTACCTGGGCTGTTTCGAGGGCTGTGAGGTTGAGTCTTGTTGAGTCTTGTTATAGGAGCAGTGGGTTCTGGTCGCTGAGTTTGGTTCTTCTAACGACGAAGACGATGGCGACTCCGATGATGTGGTAGGGATAGGAAGGTTGGTTTTGGTTTTGGTTTTGGTTTTGCCTCGCGTTGTATGTTCGCTCTGGTTGCTTGAGGTTCTATCGCGGGACAAGAAAGCTTCTGCATCCTGCCAGTCTGTGAAGAGGCCATGCAATGCTTGCTAAAGCCAATATTGTGTGATCTTGCTCTGCGGTTTCTGGTGGGGATTTGGAGATCTGGGGTCTCCAGTGAAGATCGGGAGGAGCGGAGGAGGGAAGTGGTGAAACAGAGGGGGTTTTTTGACTTTTTGGCAGACCTTGGAGGAAGAGATTTCGCAGAGCAGAATTAGGTCTCTGCAGCTAGGATAGAGGCTAATGCTAGCATTTTTTTACTTAGCTGTGGTTGGGAATAGCAGATCGTAACATGTATGTCTCTTTACAATGAATGATGTAAAGTGTGATAGGGGCTTGGATAGAGAGATTGATTGGTAGGAGGTGGCGGGTTTCTGAGGGCAGGAGAACAGTAACGGCTGTTGAATAGCTGTTGTATTATGGGCGAGGTAGGAGAGTGGAAAGACAAGTGAGGAATGAGAAATGGAAAACGGGAAGGTAATGGGAGAAAGGAGAAAGGAGAAAGGAGAAAGGAAGAATTGGAAATTTGATACGGTTTTGAGATGATATTGAAGATGTCAAGCTAGTTGGTAGCTATATCTTCATAGATGAAAGATTGAATTGTCTGTGGGATGGTCTTGTCGCCGTGATGTGTTCGACACTCTAAGCAGGTGGATGTTCTTAGGAATTTAGATACGAGGTATTTGTTTGTCTTGTGGATCATGAAATAAGCATATGGTCTGGCTCTATAGAAGCTCACTTATTTAGTGCCTCTAAGGACAGTTCTATGATCCCTTGCGTGCCAATTCCAATAGGACTATCATTGTTGTATCTGCAAGCTTGGATATGTCCATCGCCATGATATCGCGGAGTTTGAACCTACTTCAACCCGAGATTATTCATCTAACTTAGCAATCCAGTCATTGGCAGGACCTACGAATGTTCAGGGCTACATCTCACTGCACTCGTGACTACGAGCAGAACTCTTAACCCTGGAACTGAACACCCTTCGAATGAACCCAGGTGCCCCAGATGCCATGTTTATCAGCAAGAATATGCACCAGTGTAGATCATGGTATGTTCCCCACGAGGCAAAACTTCCGGAAACTACCTATTCTCCGCACCCTTCGCTGCAGAGGCAAAATATCCGTTGCATTCCTGATCCTTCAGTATGCCACTATTCGCAGGGTTGCGAACAAACTCTTCCCGATTTGAATATAATAGACGAGTTTGCTACTCGGCACGACCGTTGGTGAGGACAGTCGTGCCTATGGTGGCTTGTGTGAAGACCAGCGGAAGCAGCGGGCGTATAGAATAGCGTGATGGGATAGGGAAGGCGGCCGTTGGGTTGGGTAGATGCGTATACGGAAGGCCTAACGTTCAACTTTGCCCGAACGGTTAGCCTCCCCGAGCGTTGAACTTCCGCTTTAACCTGGTTTGAGTTGAAGCTATGCCTCATTGATTGTACAGATACTCAATTCTCTTGTTTATTCCGTACGGGACTGTCCTGGCTGAAATGCGTGTGGGGGTAGAGTCACCTTTGATAGTCAAATTAGGTGGATGAGGATGACCTAGGAACGAGGCATGAGAATTTCACAGACCAGCTCAAAAAGGACAAAACTTGAGGTGCCACAGAATCTGCGTCCTCGTTGACTATCTATAGAGGGAATACGAATATGGATACTTAGAGGACAATTAAGTATCATATTCGATAACCATACGGTCTTTCGAAAGAATAAGCACGCTAGAAAAAGTTCTGGAGTCTCTCAGGGTTGTGTATGGGAATGGCCCGGCTCGACTTGCTATATGGTTGTAAACTCTAAGCAATAGGCTCGTTCACTTGACTGGATTTAGACACCGGTAGCGCTCTTGATCGAGAAAATTGGAGCTTTGGGTCAACCTGAATGCTTACCTTGTATGCTAGGCTATATTCACGGCAATATAGGTAGGTATCCTCGATAACATGGCACCACTCTATGACGAAGTACCTTCCCCAACTTGAAGCACGATCGACACTTCCATGCTGTGCCTGAATATAAAGTAGAACATGATTTCCTGGTAACAACATGACAGGATTGCAGTTGCTGGGATAGGATCTGCAGGTAAGCCGTGGATAAACGTGCTAGAGTGCTGTAGTCATCCAGGACATGAAGTTGATGTAGATGCTTGGGGTGGTTCGCCGAATCTAACTAGGAATGTCTTGCAAGCTGCGAGCTGCGAGGTCCAGAAAACGCCAATGCCATACATGTGTTTCTTGGTCCGGTGTGGCTGGTCATAATTGTGTCGTGCAGCTAGCTACAGCACCAGTGTGGAATGTTCTCTTTCGGAATATATATATTCACATGCAAATTATAGTGACAGTTTAGCTACTACAATATTAGCACTAAGCTCATGGTTTAAAAGAATATGGGATAACATCGTTGCTAAGAAATTGAGATTGATCTGGAGCAAGATCCCGGGTAACCAATGATCACCCTAGCCAACGATTTCACCGGCAAAACCAATCTTCGGCCCGGAATAGGCTACCATCCGTCCCCCTTTTCCGAATTATCGAGTTATAGTATCTGTGTAATATGGGAGTTTCCAGCTTAGTGGTCCACACGCCACATGGGATACCAACCCGGTCGATTGCAGGTAGGTTCACTCGATCGGGGGCCGTACAACGTATTAGACAGGTGCAGGCATCTCGGGATGTATAATTGCCCTGTTATTACTATTGAAAAACACGTTTAGAGCTTCCCAGCTCTTTAGTATCCCCTGCAACCTTAGAAAGTGACTGCTTTAGTATATGAAAACTGGACAGGTTCGTATCACATTGCAGACCTAGTCAACACTCGGACGGTGAACTAGGACCAGTAGTTCTGGTCAACTGGCAGCCGAATCGTTTGGATTATTGTTGATGTTTTCTCATCAATTGCCGGCAAGATCATGCATACGCTCTATGCATTAGATCATGTCGAACGAATGTTCTAGCAGTGGGGAAACCACGAGGCGTTTTATCCGGCTGTTCCAATACTGTTGTTCACCTCTGTCTGTATGCGGCTAAAGGTTGATGATAGCGGAAAGAGGCTAGTCAAAAGCAATATAATAACGTTATATACTTTGGTACGACATGGAAACAAGGCCACGGCATGACAGCTGTGCAATACTTTCTTACTGTTGACTAGCAGTAGGATACTTTACCCCACGCTTACTGGGCAGCAAGAACTGCAGATTGACCGATAGAGACGGCTGCTGTACGAATAGTTGTTGGTCCCAGCTGTCAATTCCGCACCATGATGTATTAATCCGTAGTTCAGCGGCGTGGGCGTACGCTTCTTCTAGTCCCAGCGTCGTCTTCTGCAAGGATGCCTGAACTGCTTCCCTCTACCAATGTCTGAGTGATGCTCGTACTTGACAATATGAGCTTTCAGAGATTGGTCGATTACGGCCGGCTATGCCTCCGTCTGGATGCATAGAATCTCTTGAATCCAAAGCAATGGCATGGGGAAGGGCCCGCCAACTGTGCCAAAGGGCTCATACTCAAAAGCTTTTTCTGCGGCCTTACTCACTCGGTCTTGCATCGAAAACCCATCAGAAAGGGTCCGCCAACCGGCTAATGCCCTGACCATCTTAGGATCCAACCCTACAGTACAGTACGCAATCCTGCACCCTTGGCTCCAGATCTAACCTGATTATGACATTATCATGCCTGAAGCCTAGCTCAACAGAAAAAGGTACAGCTTTTGCCATGGCCGCAAGACCACCACGATAAACTAACACGTTTGTGATCCACCAACCACTGTAAGTGATCGTGAACCTGGCTGAAGCAGGTGTGTGTATTGTTTATGTAGCCAGCATGCAATGCAGTGATCACAGCATGTAATGAAAGTCGAGAGACAGATAATTTCCGGGCCCTTCTTGTGTGATGTATCATTACTGTTCCGTGAGTTCTCAACCGCAACAACGAAACTGTGCGTTATTGCATTATTACTGTCTCGTGCACTCGCACATGCCGATGCCATGCTCGCTCTGCACGGTATAACGTCCGCTGTTCCTGGCCTCAAAGTCCCGTCGTTGTCGTCTTTGAATCGGTTTTTGGCATCCGTAAGATGATATCCGCAACGGAGGTACCATCGCTGATCTCTGCTGGGTCCCGTAGACATCCATGGCCGCTTATGCACCCACAGACGCTTTCTTCCGCCTACCCAGCTTCTGGCGCCGCATCCATCTCCACAATCACCAAGCCACCATCCATCCCCTCCTGCTTCGTTCCCTCCTCAGTACTGACTTAATATTGTCACATCCAGCCACTCGTTCGCACTACTACTCTCTGCCACAAAGCATCCCAGCATTGCTCAGCACACCCTGACCGCATGTCGGGATTCCATTGCGGTTTAGATCACTTCGCGGCAGGACCAAGACTTGAGGAGAACAGCGCGCTGAAGACGATACAATCGTGCTGTTTGCTCCGCTGAGCACGAACCAATCTTCTGAAAAAGCTTGGGATTTGCCCAGTCGAGCTATTCAGGTGGTCTACCCGGTCTAGGGTGAATTGTGGGCGGCAAGGCGAGCTATTATAGCCTTCCATGATCTGGCCCGCTGATGTGGAAAAGAACGTGTAGGACTAGTGGTCAGCAGCACTATTACAGCAAAGGTACGAAGATCCGAGGTTCATACGATCTCCCCGGACCAGGAGTTCCACAGCTTGCTCCCACTCCTGAGGCTCCCGTCACGTTGTTTAGACGCTTGCCAGCAGCTTTTCTGATATCTCTAATTTCAAAACCTATCGTCCCCATTAAGATCCCCCGGATAGCAACGCATCGCTGCACCTCACAAGGAAGAAGCCGCCGAACCTAACATAGCCTTCTCTAATTCGTCGGCTTTGCACTTACCGCTTTGGTACCCAGTGTCAAGGGATAGGGTCGATACTATTCTCCTGGTGACTTGGCTTGTACGAAGACGTTCTCAAACCATCATTCAATCCTGATAACTAAGGATCGTTCCCGGTGGAACCTACTGATTCCGGACTCAAACCCTAGCCAGCAAGCAGTCCAATAGCTTCCGCCGTACGTACGGCCAGTCGAAGCGTCGCGTTTCTCTTTGTGGTTGTTGGTAGTCCTGATCAACCAGACGTCTCAAAGCTTGTGTGGTTTGGTGTCTGTCTTTACATGGTACAGCATGATTGATTCAATAATAAGAATTCGCGATATTGTCCCTACACCCGTCATTTGTTAAGGTTGTTGAGGGCGAGAAGGTTATTGATCTCCCTGACCACCCCAATATCAATATCTAGAATCTACCATAGGCTGCAATCTTCTAGACGGAGCAACTACATCCATTTGTTGATCGTAATCCAATGGATCCAATGGAGGTTCCGGCAAAGCCCAGTCGTAACAGAAGGAAATCAGACAAAGGCTCAGACCAAACAAAGCATCGCCGCACGCGATCTGGGTGCTTCACATGCAGAAATAGAAGGGTCAAAGTACGTCAACCATTAAGTCCTCTGCAGAGTAGTTGCTTACTATCGTAGTGTGATGAGGGTCACCCAACTTGTGAACGTAAGGTATTCTTATTAAGTAAAACCGTAACATTGCTCATGAAAGATTAGGTTGTAGAAAGGGCGGTCGAGACTGCACTTATCCAGATCCTCCAACATCAGCAAAGTCCAAGAGTGCAAAGGGTGGTAATATCGAGAAAGCTGAATCTTCATCGGACGAAGATGACTACGATGATCCCACTGAGCGTTCCCATCTAGACGCCATTGCCGATGAAGTTGAGCCCAACGAGTTTGCAAATCATGTTGGAAGTACGTCTGCATCTGGCACCTTTCGAAGCAGTCCCGTTCAATCCATGGGCAGCCAAAGGGTCGATGATCGACAGACCTCAGAAACACCATCGCTGGTACACGACAAAGGTGCCTCTCCAACCCCTTCAACTGAAGGATCTGTTGGATATTCACCTTACCAATCTGTAGGCGGATCGCGATCGAGCAAGCCTAAGAGAGCTTTAGACGGCCAACCTCTCAACTGGTCTCATCTTTCACAGGACTTGCAGTTCTATCTATCATACTACTACGACAATGTTACATTCCTCCATTATTCACTAAAGTGCGATTCTGGGAATTTTATGAAGACAAAATTCATTGAAACAGCGCTCCAGAATGACGCACTACTCTATGCACTTGTTGGGTTCTCTGCATTTCAGTATACAATACACAACCCGCGCGGCAAGATGCAAGACTTCTTGCAGTATTACAATAAAGCCGTGACGCTACTTCTCAAATCCTTGAAGAAAGGCGAAAAACGCACCAACGCAACGCTTCTTGCAATCCTACAATTAGCAACTATCGAGGTGAGATTGGCGATCGTAATGTTCGGCAGAGCTAATGCGTAACAGGAGTTTCTTGGAGACTGGATCAACTTACTCGGCCATCAGAAGGCAGCATATCAGATACTGATACAGCTTTATACTCCACAAACGGTCATGGACAACCAAATCTCACGCATTATTCTAGCATGGTATAGTCGATTCGACGTCTTCGCAGGCTTAATGGGTGGTTTCGAAATGGTCCTATCTCGCGAATGGTTCTGGTGCTGTGAACAATACCTTCAAAATCAAATTCTTAACGAGCCTCTAACGCTAGATTGGAAAATCGAGCATTCCTTTGCCAAAATTAGGAGAATCGCGATGGACATGTCTACCGTCTTCGCAAGAATTGCAAAAGGAGAAATTACGCCCGAGCAGTTTGTTCAGGAGAATGAGGCTGTGGGACGGATGATTGCGGATTGGAAGACCGACCTAGATCCGGCGTTGCAGGATGAGAAGTTCTTGGTTATGGAGTATTCCAATGCAGCGCCCCTGGAAGCAGGTGATATAGTGGATCCATATGTTCCTGGAACGATATATCGAGGACCGTTGTGGGTGATGAATAGCGCGCTGATTGATTGGTATTCTATCGACATAATGCATAGATATCAGACTACTCTGACATTAGGGGGTCAACCTGGTCCGGAACTAGCTCAAATGGTACGTCTACTCCCTGTTTCTCGTATTTGACAATCCCGACGCTTAAGGAAGACTCATATTCTAACATGGTGTTGCAGTCATTTGCTTGCGCCCAACTGTTCGAGACTGTCGAGCTCTACCATGAATCTCCTCCAGGCACAATCCTTGCCCTGCAAGCCAGTCTCGGAATCGCATGTCTTTTTCTCCCTCGTGATGAGGCACACGCCATGTGGGCGAGGCGAAAGCTTGCGACTATAGAATCTCATGGGTTAGCAGCTTTTCATTTGCCCCAATCCTATCCCATGTTCTCTTATACTCACCTCCGAATCCAATATTTCAGTCCGAATTTGGGAAGACTATTGCTAATACCAGTAAATAGGTATATCTATCCGTACACATTTCGCACAAAGATGTCCGATCTCTTCCGGGATCGCTCGTGTATGCAGTGGTGGCTGCCGAACAACGAACGTTATCCACCGATTATAAGGTCTATAAGGAAGTTTGTAGAGGAACGAACTGCGCCAGCGGTGGACGTCCCAACAGAAGATTTGAAGGATATGAAGACTATATTCGCTTCTCGTAAGTTCTACCAGAAATCTATTTATTTATTTTTTGTCGTTGCGAGGTGCGATGTCGTCAGAGTGTGAGCTAAGTGAAGATGGTACTGGTTCATTGTTTGGGGATAGTTTTGGAAGGGGAGACGAACAAGCATTATTCTTCATACTTATCTTTGGTAACATTTTTTGCAGTATCGATCTAACGCACAGCCACTCTAGTAAATCTCACCGATGACGATTCACCCCTACCACTGAAGACCAACAGAGGCAGGGGCATGGAAGGAGCTGTCGCCGTCCAAGGAGAGAGTCATGGATGGGAGACTTCAGAGGGAAGCATGGGACCTGGGACGGATGACAACTTTCAATATGGTTTTTGATGCTAGTCAGTATTATTGGGATGGTGTTTCGGAGGAAAATGGGTTTTGGACTATATGAGATACAGGACAGGTATCGACGTTATGTCGAATCGAGTAATGATGCAGAAAGAATCGCCGGTACGATGAAAGCTACCTGATGGTGAAGCGAAAGTTGAGGAGGAGAGTCTACTGCCGTGGCAGGTTGTACTAATAGAGGATAAAGGATGGGAAGGTAGGCAAGACCATGGAATGGGATTGGAAATGGCTATGTATTAAAGCACGGCACGTTTGGAGTTTTTTCGACCTGATGTAATTGTAGCTGGAATCAGATACCAAAGCGATAGTTTTATGATATGCAATTACCGAAATCAAATCCAAGTAACACTACGAGTTTACTCCTTGAGTCATTTCCAACAGTAGATATAGACTGAGGTGATTTGGAAGGTAGGATTGATTAACAAGTATTATTTGGGGTTGTTTACATTTTTCCAATTCGGGTGCGGAGATAGGCGATATCTTTAGGTACAGACAGAAAGAGAATAACTGAGAAGTTCCACAAAGAGGAGAGACCCTTGGTCACAAACCATCAAACCGAAAGGCATCGCTGAGACTATGAAAACTCCATCACCAAGTAATAAATACATTACCGGTTGGTCGGCAGCACCATGAGGATTCCTAGAGGAGCCCAAGACCCCGCCCCGAAAGAATCCTTTCTCCAATGGCGCATCTAGCCCCCTGATGCGAAATGAAGCCAGTTCCGATCTTTCCGCTCCCAGGATATAATTTGGACCATGACCTAACCAGCTGAACCAGCCAAACTCTAAGCATCGAACTCTGCTGCCGTGATACTTTCCACATTACATATAGTTAACCCTTTATTTCCCCACAATACCCCCCCCTCTTGTTTTTCGTTCCCATTCCCTATTCCCTATTGCTATCTAGAACGGGCTTGGTATCAAACATGGCTAGGGCAGATCTGTACTAGATGTTCTATATCCTCATCCAATTAACATGCATGAAGAAAAAGGAAATTGACCCAAAACCCACGTTTCGTTTCAAACATGTACCTTTAACGTACAGTAGAGTATAATGATATCGATAGAATAAACACTTTCCAGCGACGCTAACAAAAAATTAAACCCACCGCTGTGATCTGCATGCCCGACTGTACTGTGTGCAATGCATGTCCATGCCATTAATCCCAACCGTCGTTTCAAAACACGTACACACGCACACAACCACTACGAAAAGAAAAAAAAATCCCCCAAAACAAAAGCAAATCCAAACTTCAAATCCAAACCAAACGAGGTGTTGTTGGACGGCTGAAACGTTGAGCGAGTGAAATGTTGAAATTTCATCACTGGATGGGGGATGGGGATCCACAGGCCCTCCCTCCCTCTCGTAGACAGCCAGAATAAAAGAAAATAAAAAGGTGGACGACGAAAGAGATGCTCCTCTATTTCGGTCGTCGGTCGTCCGTCGTTCGCTGTCTGCATGTTGCATGACGTCTTCCATTATGTCCCACAATCATTCATTCGCATTTCATATCCACACTTGCAGAGGGGGATGCGTGTATCGGAGGGTATATATCCACATTTACATGCATCTGTATACATACATACAATTAGCCCCATCGAAATAGTCAAGAGTATCTATCTTTATATATATATGTATATGTATACAAACACAAACTTCAATAAACCTCCAATAGTCCTCCGCCTCGTCCCTGCCCTGCCCCGAGTAGAGGAGTAGTAGTAGGAGAAGAAGAAAAAGTCAATATATCTGATAGACTTCTCTTTTGAACAATAGAAACAATACATCATCTGCCGGAAGAGAAAAGAGCTAGATGGAACGGCACGCTGGCTGGGACCTGGAACCTGAAAATGGTAAATGGAAATGCGGCGAGTAATGTGGGTAAGAGGTGTCGCTGATGGGGCGATGGGGATGGGCCTCCGCTAGGTGGATAGTTATTTCTTATTGAAGCTAAATATTGCGGTTCTTGAAATGAATGAAATGGAACTAGGAGCGTCTAATAGTTCTGAGATAATACCTTGGTGTCACGAGCACACTGACTAGCTTATTGTAACAGTCATGTCTTTGGGGAAGTCTGATTTAATTTATTGTTGCTCTATAGCTAACTAATTCCATTCTTCGCGCCCCAAGCAACAAACCAGGCATCATTCCGATCCCTTCAATCTGCTCTAAAAAAGGTCTGTAACCATGTGAAGATAATGCAAAGTCGAGGCCTATTCATGATGTGCATGTAGGCATTCTCGATAAACCCTCCCCGATGTAAACGCCATCCCAAATTTCTAAGAAAGCACAACGCTCAAGCGACCATGGCAATCAAGGTAATGAAAATGCTAATTTTTGACTCGTCTAGCCAGACATCCATGTCATCGACTCATTATTATGCGGTGGAACACAACTTTCATACAACTACTCATGCAGCGTCGGCAGAGGCAACAGGCTCAGCTATCCGCGTAACCTGGCTACCAGCGCGAATGATCTTCTTGCCTGCAGAGTCGCTGACAAAGGAGATGTCCTTGTTTTCCCGTTGAGCTCGCTTCCAGATCTCGACCTCGGAACCTCCTCGAAGGACACCGACACGCATGGTGGATAGGAGATTGTGGGCAGCATTGGAGTGGTTGTAGACACCACCGTTGAAGATGGCGGTGGAGTCTTTACCGATACCAGAGCTGATGAGGGCCTTTCCACCGGGGTGCTCTTTGATGAAGGCGGTCACGTCGTGGACAACACCAGCAACTGCAATGAGTGCCTGTCCGTCCTTGGCGCGAGATACATAATCGTCCCAGTCAATAATTGGGAGTTGCTCAAGTGGAATACCCCAGTCGAGAGTCTGTCTCTTCTGGTCGAGTTTCTTCTGGAGTTGTTGGAGACGACCCTTCTCGATCTCGTTGTTCTTGAACTGCTTGAGATCGTAGGCGAGGCCAAGTTGCTTCCAGATCCAGATAGACCACTTGGTAGGGTCATATTGATGCCATTCGATAGCATTGCGATAATCCGAAGGGAACTCGTGGTGGAAGTTGTGGTAACCTTCTCCCAGGGTAACGAGAGCAGTGACAACGTGATCACGAGGAGAGTTGCGGTCATCAAATGGTTGGTCACCGAGCCAGTGAGCCAATGAGTTGACGCAGAAGGTAGCTTGCTGGACAACAAAGATTCGGAGAATTCCGGCGTAGATGAATCCTCCCCACCAATCTCCCCATCCGAGTCCGGTAACCAACATGGGGAAAACCATACCCATGAAGATAACGCACTTGATGTAGTTTCGGTGTTGCCAGACAACGACGGGGTCGTCGTTGAGATCAGAGATATCGGTACGGCCGATTCTCTTTGGGTTTTGCTTCAAAAGCATCCATCCGAAGTGAGAGTAAATGAGCCCCTTGCGAACCGAATATGGGTCCTTGTCGGTATCGGTGTAACGGTGGTGTGCTCGGTGGTCTCTGGACCACCATCGAATTGAACCTTGAACGGCTCCTGCTCCGACGGCAGCGAGGAAGATCTTGAGGGGCAGGCGTGCAGAGTATGCGGTATGTGCCCAGAGTCTGTGGTAACCTGTGATGCATGTTAGCCTTCTGTCCAGCTAATTCCACCGGTAGGTATGCCAATTTCATTCATTGGCACCGCGGTGGGAATGGAAAGTCCTAGGGGGGAGAAAACACGTACCTCCAGTGATTCCCAAACCAGTCAGGAAGTAGTAAACGAATGCCCAGACGGCCGTCTTCCATTGAAGTGGCGTCCAGTATGCGGCAACCATGCCGTAGATGGGAACTCCAATAATGAGGGTGATGTTGAGCCAGTTGACGTGCTTGTACCAGTTGTGTCTGGTCAACGGCTCGTCTGCGATGTGCAGCTTTTTGGCGGCAGGCCGTGATGCCATACCGGATGGCGGCTGTTGGGTGGTGGTGACGGAAGCCATATCGAATCGATTTGCGATGGTCGAATATGGAATGTTGTGAAGAAAGAGGAAGAGGACGAGGCGGCGGGGACTTATTATAAAAGGAACCGTTGGATGTCGAATGCACTAGTGCTCCATGTAGAACCAACCGGGGTGCGGGATGGGGACCGGCGGGTGCGGTTTTTTGCAGTTGCGTTTGCGTTTTGCAAAGCTCGATGGATTTTGGTGGGAAAAAGCTGGCAGGCGGTTCTGCGAGACGGGGGGGCCGCGTTGGCGCGCGTGCTGGTGGATGGGGACTACTACTTTTTCCTGATAGACCGCATCGACCGCAATCCAAATCGATTTTTGCTATTACTTTTTGAACGAGCACCACGACGTAGTTTGACGATGAGCAATTGCAATCACGAGGAATTGGGGCGATACTGGATAACCTCGGCCAATTTCCTATGATAAGAGATTCCCTGGTGGTGGTGGGAGGGAGGGTTTAACGCATCGATCGTGTTACGGCGATAGATCCATCCCATCCATCCCCAACCATTTGCCAAGCGCTCAACATTTTTGGGCCAGGCGATCTCGAACTGCGATAGTCCCACGCCATATGCCACTACCGCCACTGCGGAGTCGGTTGCACCGGAGGGGTGGACGGCCATCACGTGGATGGGGTGTATGGTTGGATTGATAGGTTGATGGATAGATACAGGAGTCAGTTGGATAGATAGACTACAATACAGAAAAACAAGAGTTGACAGTCAGTCACATGTGTGTTCCCATCTTTGACCATAATCTGCTGCTCTACATAGATACATACATACATAGATACATACTCTACAGTACAGCAATGGACACTGTTGCTACTACTGCTACTACTACTACTCCTACTACTATTCTGTCTGTACGTACGGTACTGGTACTGGTACCGGTCCTGTATCAACTGACCCACGCCCACCACACCCGCACTCTGCTTGACTTGGCGTACCTGGACCCTGAAATCCCCATCGAGCAGTGTAGTGCAGGTGGCAAATGCACGCGGCTCTACAGCGCGACAGAAAACAAAATGGTTGAACTCTTTCGCCACCGCAACCACGATGCAAATTCAGCACCAGCACCACCAAAACACCAAACAAGCACTACTGTAAGCAGATCACCATCCGACCCGCCCACGACCACATGTCAGAAATCGTGTAAAGTAAAAAGATGGGGAGAGACCAGCCCGACCGTACAAATCCCATCCCATCCCATCCCATCGTGCCTTCCCAAAACAATCCACCCCATCTCCCAGGCAAAAAAAAGGGGCGACATCCGCTTAGCCGATCTCCCGATACGGCCTAGCGTCCCCCAACAGTTTCGTTACACACGCATATCACATGCCGATGATACGCTGGGTGGAGATTAGGTAAGCAGCATGGGGCACGACGCAGCCGAAGATTCTTCGTGCCTTCCATTCGTGCGTTGCTGATTTGCCACTGAAGAATTATCATGCAAAGGTTACTACTGATACTACTATGTTGCACTACTACCGTATAACCAAATAAGCAATTAACCACCGTATGCAAGGCTAACCTCAATGACAGAATAAATGAGTGAATTAAAGGTGGATAAAAACAAATAGTAAATAGATGTTAAAACAACATCACGCACTTTGTTCACCATTACATCATCACATCTTTGAATATAACTAACAAGCAAACTTCATTTCTCTTCATACGTTTCTCTCTCGGTCGTTCTATCTTCTTCACGGCCGTCAGCGACGTCCCGCAATGAAAAAAATTGGTAGCTTCTCTTTGATTGAGCGTGTCATCCTTAGTGCAGGGGCCATGCTAATCTTCTCTGTATCGTTTCAAATTGACCAAATGCCCGAAGGCGAGGAAAAAAAAAGAGGTGATTCAGCAGGAGGGAACACGCTCTTTATAGGAGTTTGCGAAGGGGCGGAACGGCGCTAAGGACAGTGGAATAACGCTAGGCCGGATAGGGAAATTTGCCACGGTGCGTAGTTGGGTACCTGACTAGGGAGCTAGGGGACAACAAAGAAGAAATGTTCATATTTAGTTTGCAGCTGTGAGGAGATGAGGATTAGATGTGGATATAATTAACTACATAACAAGATCATAGGCGTGTCCTTTAGAGTGATTGAAGAAAGAATGTAAGGGATTGATCCTAGTAACCTCAGGCGACAAGCAACTCACACCCAAAGACAAATCACAAGACCCAAAACAAGCGATATTACCCGAGATCCTTAAGGGGTGGAATGAATACCGCCATGTGTGCTGCGTGCGTATCAAGTGCTCACTGTAGATGATGGAGCTTCTGATGGCTTGTTATGTAATATGTAAATCAAATATTGAGGAAGTTCTTATAGCTACAGGTGAAAAGCTAACGTAAGAGACTAGATCTTGGGTAACTGTGCACCCTAGCTGGTTGGATCAGAACAGTAATTCATCCTAGGTATGGATCTTTTGTATACCAAGAAACTGTAATAGTAGCTTATGTAGATTTAAGGTACCTTCTAGAAACGAGATGATTTACCACAGGAGAAGTGTTGAGCCTCTGTTCAATCAACCACATACATTACTAGATTTTATGACATGCAGGTAATTAGATAATAATTCAATAGTTTAGAATATATTAACCTAGATAAGATAATGTTCACGCTCAAGCCTGTAAGCAGGACTTGCGTGCTTCTGGTGAATACTTTCGCGCGAGGCGACGCTAGTGGAGTCTCCTCTTCGCTTTGTCTATAAGCATTTGCCTTCAGCAAATATACTACTTTCAGACAAAGTCTGACCACTACCAATCGTAGAACTCGCAAAGGGTCCCGTCCTAGTCACTGGTATCGCCGACGAAACACTCATTGATTCACTCTCACTTTCTACACAGACAAAGATGTCCTGCCCGCCGCTATCTCCAGCTGATCCTCCGCCTGCTTCTGGCCAGAGTCACGGGCCTAGTCCAGCTGAGCCCTCATCTAACCCTCAGTCTACTTCCAACCAGAGCATCACATCTTTTGTAGCTCCAGCTTCAACGAATCCTCGGCTTGCAAATGATACAAATACAGCTAACCGGCCCACTCCCGCTTCACTTTCCCTTGATAGGGTGGTTTCACTGGAGTCTGAACAAACTGGGCAGCAAAGCAACAAATCCAGTGCAATTTCACTTCCAACTATTGCTCAGCCTATGAAGGGTCCAAATACAGCCAAAGGGCAAGACCCTGCTCTTAAGCCACCTGCAAAGCTGGAGTTGCTTGCAGAGAATCACAAGCACATTGGACAGCAAGATCAAATCCCATCCAGTGCTCCAAAGGAGCAGCCGAAGCTTGCATCTGATGCTGCTACGCAATCTAGCAGAAAGTCTACCAACGCGTTCCAATATTGGAGTAACCAGGAGCGCCAGAAACTGAAGCAGCTATGTGAAGCGTACTTTGGAAGCCAGGAAGCTGGCAATCCGCCGTATACCGTGAACGAGCACTGGGAGAGAGTTGCGGCACAGTTGAAGGGAAGAAATGCCGCCGGATGTAGGAAACGATGGCAGAGGGATATGCACATGGCTGGTATGGAACTGGCTGATGCTGATACGGTAATATAACAGTTCGTTTCTTTATTAGGTCCATCTATCTATTTGTCCCATTTGTTGACCTTCAGAATTCCAGAACCTTGCCAAATCACCCGACAAATATAAGCACCCAGGTCACACTGCCGCTCCCCAACAAGTCTCCATAGAGACAATACCAATGTCCACCGACCCTAAATCAACAGACCCCAACCCAAGTCGCAGCACCGCAGGAAAGACCAAAACTTCCAAGCTTGTAGCTACCGGGGAGCAAGCAAGACGCTGGGGTGTCGAAGAAGACAAGCACTACATGCGACTGGTGAAGGAGAAACGCGCTAGCTCCTCGTACATCGACGCTACTAACAGAGAGGTGTTCTGGGGTGAGGTCCAAGCCGAGCTTGCCCAATTAGGTTTCACCCGCTCGATTGCATCTCTACGATGCCGATGGGGTATTAAGTTGAACCAGGCTGATCTTGCTCAAAAGGAGGCTCGAGGTAGTCCTGGCAGACGTCGCCAGGATAAAATCACGGATTCCGATGAAGACGACAGCTATGAGTACATTATAGGCAGTTCACAGACCGTTTCTGCTCGTAGTTCACGCAAGCGTCACCGCACTCGTGATCCTTTGTCGAACGAACACGATGATGAAATCCGAGGATTTAGTCTCGAAAGCTATCATGATGGTCTCACGATGCACCAGCCTCTGTCTACTACTAAAGAACCGCAAGGTAGTTTTGGTACAGGGAATACTTCAAGAGCTGATACCGAACGTCGCCAAAGCCAGCGCAACACTCGGGGTACGTCGAAACTTTTGCCCGGGTTTGTTGATTTTCAGGACGTCGATCTTGACAGCTCTGACGATGATTCATCCATGGGTGCACCTCCTCCAAAGAAAACTCGACTTGAAAATAATCACAAACCTAAGGTGGAGCCTCAAACCAGCATCGTAAGTGCACACGAACATGCCAAACATCTTCTACAACAGTTTACAATAGTCCAACTCTAACTCTATCCCAGCCTACCTCAAAGGAACTCAATGCCGCTGCCTTTACTACCAACCCACGAGCTTCTACAGCCAAACCAACCTCTCACAGCTCCACCGCCACCCCTCAACCCCTCGCCGACGCCGATGACCAAGCCTTCGCCAGACGCAAGATCGCCACCCTCAACAACGACATCCAGATCCTCAGCATCCAAAAGAACGGCCACCTCCTGATCCTCGAAGACGCCGAGACGCGCCTCGCTCAGGTTGTGCAGTAAGTTGTTTCCCATTCCAACTTACCTTTATCCCATATTTCATCCCATTGTAGAAGCTTCCTTTGGTTTTTGCTGGATGTGACTGACCGGTTCCACAACAAGAAAGCGAGCCAAGATCGAGCAGAAGCTCAAGAAGCTCGCGGCGCGCGAGCGAGAGCTCGGGGCCGAGCGCGACTTCAAGAACCGCGAGCTTGCAGAGGTTGAGGAGCACATTCAGCAAAAGGAAAGGGGCCGGGTATTTTGGACCGAGGGTCTTGATTACTGCTAGGTGTATGGCTAGGCGTACTGCTATTCGACTTGTAGATGCTCCCCCATTTTATCTTTCTTCTCCCTTTTGGTTTTCATTTTAGAAAAAAAGGGATGTAGATGATCCTTTCAACTGGTGTGGGAATGGGAAACTTTGGAAAACATCTCGCATTGCCAGAGCAGAGGTAAAGAAAATAGAAAAAACTAGTGGTGGTGCTGTTACCTGATATCAAGAGTTGCCTTGAGCGAGCTGATAGCTTGTTGGTATTTTAATGAATAGACTGAAGTATCTTTGGTTTTAAAAAAAAAAGTCATCTTCCAACAGCCCGGTTGTCTTTGGTGTAGTTTCCAGAGGCGGGCAAAGCTTGGTCGTCTGAGACCATTTACCCGTTGATGCCCTTTGAATCGCTCTCTTGCTCCACTCAAGCAGCTGGACTTGGTAGCTAGCTTATTTTGTGATATCGAATCAGAGTGGTAAGATAGAAAGAAAATAAATTACAAATATAAAGCTTCGCAGACGGCTCTTCGCAGAAAACTTCGTTTACTCAGCTGGTATAACCCCCCTTTCACTTGGAGAGATGGTGTTTATAGCGCTATTGAGTTTTTAGAAACCCCTGAATTATCGAAAAAGACAAGCGAGCAATTGAAAAAGAGAAGCATAGCCACTGAGGTATTGAAATTTTCGACGCTAAAGTCATGTATAGATGCAAATCATAAGGTATATGTGTATATTATGTACAGAAACAAGCCCCCCCCCCCTTCCCCAACCCATCACTTTTTGTTTTCAAGCCTTGGAACTCCCCTCCACGCTCGCGGATCTGGCAGTGCGGCTCTCGACATCGCCGCCCTTGCTCAGATACTGCGCGTCTCTCTC
>Ga0247807_10000193_pt1 | contig 42135 bp, 47 predicted proteins | sample UWRJL074202C1_FD_179931 | JGI IMG/M metagenome (GOLD analysis project Ga0247807, IMG submission 179931) | Plant litter microbial communities from Arlington Agricultural Research Station in Wisconsin, United States - UWRJ-L074-202C-1 | ecosystem: Environmental > Terrestrial > Plant litter >...
GGGCCATCATCGCGGCACTTTTGGCAAACCTGGCGATCGCGGTGACCAAATTCCTCGCCTGGCTCTTTTCCGGATCGAGCTCGATGCTCGCCGAGAGTGTGCACTCCCTCGCCGACACCGGCAACCAGGGACTGTTGCTGCTCGGTGGTCGCAAGGCCAAAAAACACGCCGACGCGCAGCATCCATTCGGATACGGCCGCGAGCGCTACGTGTACGCCTTTGTGGTGTCGATCATTCTGTTTTCGGTCGGTGGCGTGTTCTCTATCTACGAGGGCATCGAGAAGATCGCCGAACCGCACCCTCTCGAGAACTGGTGGCTGCCGGTCGGAGTACTGCTCGTCGCCATGGTCGCCGAGGGCTTCTCGCTCCGCACCGCGATCAAAGAGTCGAACCACGTGCGCGGCACGCAGTCATGGGTCGAGTTCATCCGCCGCGCGAAGGCTCCCGAGCTGCCCGTGGTGCTGCTCGAAGACTTCGCCGCGCTCATCGGACTGGTGCTCGCCCTCTTTGGTGTTGGCCTCACCGTCATCACGGGCAACGGCATCTGGGACGCCATCGGCACCCTCGGTATCGGAACCCTGCTGATCCTCGTCGCGATTGTGCTCGGCATCGAGACCAAAAGCCTGCTCGTGGGCGAGGGCGCGAGCACCGCCGACACCGCCGCCATCCGCAAGGCCATCACCGACCACCCCGACGTCGAGGCACTCATCCACATCCGAACCCTCTACCTCGGCCCGGAAGAGCTGCTGGTGGGCGCCAAGGTCGCGTTCGCGGCGACAAATCGACTGTCGGATGTCGCCTCGTCCATCAACTCGCTCGAGGTCGCCATTCGTGAGGCAGTGCCCGTCGCCCGCGTGATTTACATCGAGCCCGACGTGTATGTGAACCCGGGCGAGGGGTTCCCCTCGACCGACGCGATTGTGATCCGCTCGGCGGACTAGCGCCGCATCGAACTACGGCCGCGCAGAACTGCGGCCGCGTGATCTAGCGCCGCGCCTCGAAGAAATCGAGCAGCAGTGTGGAGCAGGCTTCGGCCTGGATTCCCGCGACAACCTCGACCTGGTGGTTGAGCCGGCGGTCACGGAGCACGTCGTAGACGCTGCCAACGGCCCCGGCTTTGTCGTCCCAGGCGCCGAACACCACCCGCGGAATCCGGGCGGCGAGAATTGCTCCCGCACACATCACGCAGGGTTCGAGGGTGACCACAAGGGTCGCGCCGGTCAGGTGCCAGTCGCCGGTTGTCGCCGCGGCGTCACGAATCGCGACGACTTCGGCATGTGCGGTGGGGTCCTGGTGCAGCTCCCGCTCGTTACGACCGCGGCCTATCACCGTTCCGTCGGCGGCAATGATCAGCGCCGCAACCGGAACATCATCCGTCTCGAGAGCACGATGCGCGTCGGCAATTGCCTCCAGCATCCATTCGTCGTATCGACTCACCTGCACCCTCCGATAGATTGAGCCTATGCGAGTCCACGTAGCCGACCACCCTCTCATCACTCACAAGCTCACGGTGCTCCGCGACAAAAAGACACCGTCCCCGACGTTCCGCGCCCTCGCCGAGGAGCTCATGACGCTTCTCGCCTACGAAGCGACCCGTAACGTCCGCGTCGAGACCGTCCACGTCGAGACCCCCGTAGGCCCCGCAGAGGGCCTCGCCATCAGCTCCCCGCGCCCGCTCGTCGTTCCGATTCTTCGTGCCGGACTCGGGATGCTCGAGGGCATGGTCAAGCTCATCCCCACCGCCGAGGTCGGTTTTCTCGGAATGGTGCGCGACGAGGAGACCCTCGAACCGACCACGTATGCCGAGCGTCTTCCCGATGACCTGTCGAACCGCCAGTGCTTCGTTCTCGACCCGATGCTCGCCACGGGTGGATCGCTGATTGCCGCGATCGACTTCCTGCTTGCTCGTGGAGCGGTGGATGTCACGGCGGTCTGCCTCATCGCCTCGCCCGAGGGTCTTGCCGCCGTCGAGAAGGCCATGGAGGGCCGCGATGTCACCATCGTGCTCGGCGCACTCGACGAGAAGCTCAACGAGCAGGGCTTTATTGTGCCCGGACTCGGTGACGCCGGCGATCGCCTGTACGGCCTCGTCTAACCCCGATTTTTTTGGGCCCGTTCCGCACTGCCGTTTCGGCGGAGCGGCGCGGGCCCGCGGTCGTTAACCGGCCACCCTGCGCCGTCAGCGCGAAAAACTCTCGCCTATCGATTGTCACGTCAGACTTGACACATTGCGGTTCATTACCCAATAGTTGCCTTTATGACCAATCGCGCGCACGCCCTGACCTCCCTCGAGGCCCCTGGGACTGCCGGCATGATGATGCCGACGCGTATGGTCATGTGTTGCCGAATGTGTGCCTAACTGGCCCCTTGTGACTGATCCAGTCACCTGCCGAGTCTGACACCTTCCCCCTCCGCCACTTCTGAGGCATTTGCCTCACGAGAAGCCATCGCTTCTCACCGGCTCGAGGATTTCGCGTATCGCGGAGGTGTCTGACTCCCGAAGCATCCCGCATCGCCGGGTTCTTCTCCCACACGTCGCACCACAAACTTCCGAAGGATCTTCCCCTCGACTCCGAGGCCCTTCGCTTCCCTTCAAGGAACCCACAAATGTCTATTGCAACCCTCGACCGCCCGACCACCTCCACCCGCGCCTTCGCTCCCCGCCCGACCGAACAGCGTTCGATCAGCCCGGTCAGCGCCGCTCCGACCGTCCGCACCTCGGCCCCCGTCGCCGCTCCGCAGACACCGGAAGCACCGCGGCTCCGCGCCGTTCCCACCGGAACAGAGGCCCGCGGGTTTGTTCTCTACGTCGGCATCGACGAGCTCAAGGCCGCCAACGCCGGCACCGACCTCGGCGCGATCGTTGAGCAGCTCAAGCAGCTCGCCGCGTCGCTCGTCCCGTCGTCCGAAACCTACGCCGCTGTCGCTCTTGCTCCCCGTGGTGCAGGCGGACGCGACGTAGACGTAGTCCGTCTCGCCCTGCAGGACCCGGCCGCACTGGCCAAGCACCGCCACACCGAAGAGACCCCGCAGACGGAGAAGCCCGGCGTGATCGTCGACATCTCCCGCAAGCGTGTGGTGCTCGACGGTGAAGCCGCGCCCCTCACCTACAAGGAATTCGAACTGCTGCAGTACCTCGTGCTGCGTGAAGGCCGCACCATCGACCGCGCAGAACTGATTGCGTCACTGTGGTCGGCCGGCGACGACGAGATCCCCAACGAGCGCACCATCGACGTGCACGTGCGTCGCCTCCGCTCCAAGCTCGGTGCCTACGAAGACATCGTGCGCACCGTTCGTGGTGTTGGCTACCGCTTCGACCGTCACGCCGACGTCTCGATCCGCCAGGCGACCACACCCTCCCCCGACTTCTTCTAAGCCAGAGGGCGTTCACCTCAGCGGGAGAGCCGCCGCACGGTGGTGTGGGCTGTCGGGCGGGAGAGCGGGAGCTGCGCTAGCGCGGTACGGCCAGTAGGCCTGTCGCGAAGGTCATAAAACCGAAGGCGATAATCATCAGGAGGATCGCCACGTCGATGCCGGTCAGGAAGATCACCAGGCCGGCCACAAAAATGGTCGCGGCCAACACCATAAAGATCACACCGAACACCGTGAAAGCGGAGGGGCGCTCCGCAGGCGCACCATCATGTGTGGTTTCACTCATCGACATCAGCAATCCCCTCGGTGCGTGCGCGAGTCGTGCGTAGACAATTCTTCCCTCTACAGTGCCCGGTCGGTATGAACATAACCCCGCTCATGGGTAAATAACACAGACTTTCGAAATAGCTTGGCGCCCCAACCCGGGGCCACTATATTCGTGACATGACATCTAATGATGAAACATGGAACGTGGCTGAGCCGAGTGTGCCCACCGTTGTGTGCGTTCCGTGTTTTTCTGGCGCCCCATGGGACATCGACTCCCTCCCCGGGCTCGCGGGCCTCCCCACTCGCACCATGCGCCTGCCCGAAGACATCGACTCCGTCGAGGCGTACGCCGACATCCTGGCCGACGAGGTCGCCGACCTCGACTCATTTGTGCTCGCCGGCGACTCGTTCGGCGCTGTCATCAGCCTCGCCCTCGCCTCGCGGCAGCCCGAAGGCCTCGTGGGGCTCGTGCTCTCCGGAGGATTCGCCGCCAACCCGCTCCCCCAGTGGAAGGGTGTCGCTGCCGCACTGTCGAAATTCGCCGGCGGTGCGCTGTACCGCCAGGGCATCCTCCGGTTCCATGCGTTCCAGCTCGCCTCACGCTTCGACGCCACAGCGGAGGTGCCGCAGACGCAGGACGACGTCCGCGCGCTGTTTCGCACCCACACCCCGCGCGCGAGCTACACCGCCCGCGTGACTTCGGTCACGTCGTTCAACATGCTCGACTGCCTGGGCCGCATCGAGGTGCCGACCCTGCTCATCACTCCCGCCGACGACCGTCTGGTGGGGGACGCGGCCGCCAAGGAGATGCTCCGCGGCATCCGCGGCTCGACCGAGGTGGTGCTGCCCCGCACGGGCCACATGTTCCGCTTCACCCATCCCGCGCTGTACTCGTCCACCATCCGCACCTTTGTCGACGCGCTCAATGAACGTCCGGTGCCCGCAGCGGGAGTGACCGGATGACGGGGATGACCCCGGCGGAAGAGTTCCGGTATCTCGTTCTGGCGGCCCAGCGGGAGGGCAACCGTATGCTGCTCGACGCACTTCGCCCCCTGGGTCTCACCCCGTCGCAAGCCGAAGCCATCCGGGTTCTGCACGATCACGGCCCCCTTTCACTGGTCGATCTGGGCGTTTTACTCGTCTGCGAAACGAGCAGCCCGAGTCGCCTGATCGACGGCCTGGTCACCTCCGGGCTCGCTGACCGAGTGCCCGCGCCGGGCGACCGACGCCGGGTGGAGCTCAGCCTGACCGACGCAGGCCGCGGGTCCGAGGCCGCAGTGCGCGAAGTCGAAGCGACGATCTACGGGGTGATCGGCAATTCCCTCGGTATGGATGCGCTGGCGGCCACCAACGCCGCGCTGCGCACCATCGTTGCGGGGCGTCCTGCGGGTATCGCGGTGGAGCGACGCCGGGGCGCAAACCCCGCGCTCTAAACCGGCAACACGTACGAGTTGGTGGCCTGCCCGGTCGCCCACTGCAGATGCAGGTCGACAGCGGCGAAACCGACGGGCAGCAGAACCTCTACGGGCACGGCGGACGTTGTGCCGACCGCTATGGCCGACTCGAACACCACAACACCATCGGCCTCAACCATCAGGGTGGCGTCGATACTCGCGGCGGAGTCGTTGACCACCAGCACACGGCGGGCCTCGGTGGCAGCGTCCGTGCCGGCGGACGCCCCCGTGTCGACAGAAGCGCCCGTGTCGGCGCGACCGGTCTCGCGCAACGGATCATCCAACATCGCCAGCACCGGACGCATGGCCGCCGCCACCGCGTGATACCCCTGCTTCGGATGGCGATCGTGGTCGAGGATCGACCAGGTCACCGAGGGCCAGGAATCAACAAACGCGAAGACGTGCAGCCCATGGCCGGGCTCGCCCTTGGTGCCGCGAATGAACTCGATGTGGTGCCGGAGCAGCAACGCCTGGTACCGCTGGCTGCTCTCGATCAGCTCGTCGAGGGTGGTCGCTGCGGGATTGTGGCGCTGGAGCAGAGCAGGCTGGCCGCAGTGGCGTGCGATACCGGTCCAGTCGATGGCCCCGTCGTCAGTGATAAAGGAGGCGAGGGCAGCACGGTCGGGCAGGGCCTGTGCGCCGAACTCGGTGATCAGCTCGAAGTGGTGGCGCGGGAGCATCCGGATCGCACGGATGTCATCGAAGTACCACCCGGGATACATGTGGGAATCCCGGCGCCAGTCGTAGTCGACCTCGAAGCGGCGCGCGTCATCCTCGGTCCAGAAAAATGACCCGGTCGGGTGGGTGTCGTCGTGCGCCTCGTAGGCCACGGCCGCGTTGCCGAGGTGCGCGATCCGGCTGGGGTCGACCGTGCGGGCGCGGGCCACGAGTGCGGTGCACAGCTTGTCCATGTTGTTGATGCTGGCCTGCGACCCGAAATTCCAGATGGCGATGGCCGGATGCTCGTGCAGCCGAACGAGCATGTCGTCGAATTGCACCAGCGCCCGACGCACCATATCGCTGGAGGTGTCAGCCATGAGCCACAGCGGGAAGTCCTGGTAGACCAGCAGGCCGAGCTCGTTGCAGGCGGTGTAGAGCGCGTCGCCCTCCACAAGACAGAACGGGTGCACGGTGTTGAGGTTCGCCGCGCGGAACAGTTCGGCGTCGTGATGGTAGCGCTCGGGGGTCATCGACGAGAGGTCGAGTTCAGACAGGTAGTTCGCCCCGCGCTGGTAGAAGGGAAGGCCGTTGAGGCGGAGGTCCCACCCGGCGCCCTGGTCGATGCGGCGGAAGCCCGTGCTCCAGCTGCGGCGGTCGAGGAGGCGGTCGCCAGCATCGTCGTCGGTGGCGGCATCGAGAACCTCGACGGTCACCGTGTAGAGCTGTTGCGGTCCGAGGTCCCATGTGTACCAGAGGAGTGCGTCGAACTGGAGGTCCACGGTGACCACACGCTGTCCACTCACGGGCAGGTGTGATTCGCGGCCTTCGGCGACGGGTGTTCCGGTCTCGTCCGCGATGGTCCAGTGCAGGTCGACGAGGTGCGGCGCGGGACTCGGCGCGGTGGCGGTGCGCCCAGCGAGAGTGCAGGTCAGCACTGCCGTCACGGGCACAGCGTCGAGAGGATTGTGGTCGGCGGTCAGCTTGGGGAGGGAGTAGTCGAGCTTCAGGGCATCCACTCCGACCTCGCCCTGCATACTCAGGGTGACCGCACCCCAAATACCGGCGGGCTTCGATTCGGGATCGTTCATGTCGAATCGGCCGAGGGACCCCACAAAATGCGACTTGTACTGCCGCATCTGGTCTTCGCGGCCGTCGACGTCGTGGGCCTGCATCACCTTGACGACCAGCGTGTTCTCGTCGCGGAGCAGGCCGCTCACTTCATACGCGAACCGGCCGAGGTAGCCTTCATGACTGCCGAGGTAGTGTCCGTTGAGCCAGACGTCAGAGAGGTAGTCGACCCCGTCGAACCTGAGCACTACGCGCCCGCCGTGCGCTACTCCCCCGGGCATCGGGGCGGCGAAACCGGTGCGATACCAGGCGCGCTGCACGTCGCGGTGTCCCTGCGCGGTCCAGCTGCCGGGCACGGCGATCTGCTGCCAATCGGTGTCGGGATGCTCGGGGGCCATCCACCTCGCATCGTTGGCATGGGTATACGCGAGCTGCTGCGGGTAGTGCTCACCGAGATCGCGCGGGTCGGAGCGGAATTGCCACTGCCCACCCAGGTCGATGACTGCGGTGTTGGTCACGGGCATATCGCCGGTGCCGATAACACGGGGAATTGTCATGCCTTACGGGCCTCCGAGCCAGTGATCGATGCGGTGGTGATTGGGGGTGAACCCATGGTCGACGCCCCACAGAACTGCCTGCGTTCGGCTGGACGCATCGATCTTGCGATAGATGCTGCGGATGTAGGACTTCACGGTGTTGGGGCTCAGGTAGGTCAGGGTCGCGACCTCGGCGTTATTTTTTCCCTGCGTGATCAGCGCGAGGATCTCGGCTTCGCGGTCGGTGATGCCCTCTTTGCGGCCGGGCCAGTCGAGCGCCATGGCGCTACTGGTGCGACGGGGCGGCTCGCTCACCACAACCTCTCCTGCGTGCACCGCTTCCAGCGCCGCGACGAGATCCCGCGCGGGAAGGGTTTTGGAGAGGTAGCCCCGCACCCCCTGCTCGAGCGCATTTGCGATGAGTTCGGGCTGGAAGTTCCAGGTGTAGACCACCACTTTGGCCGCCTGCGGGGAGGCGACCAGCTCGGCAATTTCGTGGTGGTCCGACTCGGGCTGCGCGAACGAGTCGTACATCACAATGTCGATCGAGTCGCTCAGGTCGGCGTTCGCATCGATCTCCGCGACAACAACCCGGTCGCGGTACTGGTCGAACATGTGAGCCAAGCCGATGAGCACCACGTCGTAGTCGTCGACCAGCGACACGGTCAACGGGCGACGAGATACGGGAACACTCATAAGCCCACTCTTTCACCCGTAGGGGTGTAGTGCCACACCCCTACGGGTGGTTGGCTCGAATCACGGCCCAACTCCGGGCCGCACCGCGTGTGTCCCAGACATACCTCAGCAAAGGAGCGGACCATGATCGGTCTTATCATCAGCATCATCGTTGTCGGCCTCATCGCCGGAGCCGTCGCCCGGCTCGTTGTGCCCGGACGACAGAACATCTCCGTCGGAATGACCATCCTGCTCGGCATTGTGGGGTCGTTTGTCGGTGGATTCCTGGGCTTCCTCATCTTCAACGCGGACGCCACGGACGGCTTCTTCCAGCCCGCCGGAATCATCGGATCGATCATTGGCGCGATCATCGTGCTGGTGCTCTACCTCCGTTTCGGCAGCCGCGCCGCTGCTCGCCGCTAAATACGCAACGTCGCAGATCGGACCAGGTCAGCGCTCGGGTGCGGTGTCGAGAGACACCATCCGGGCGCTGGCCTCCCACAGTTCTGCCGCGAGGGCGAGCGAGGTCACCTGCGGGTTGACCTTCTGCGCCGTCCGGCCCTTTTCGTAGTACGTCCCCGGGTTCCAGTCGAGTATGGGTGTGGTGCTGGCGAGCCAGACGAGTTGTGCGGCTCCCCCGTCGGCCGTGGTGATGAGTCGGCGGATCAGCGGGTTGCTGTACACAAACCGCATTGCCCGGCTTGAGGTGTCTGAGGCGAAATTCGTCGCCACCGTTCCGGGGTGGAATGCTGCGGCGGCGACACCCCGGCGTCCGTATCGGCGCTGCAGCTCCGACGTAAACAGGATGTTGGCGAGCTTCGCATCCCCGTACGCACGCGTGGGTGATCGCCCTGCGGTGTTGTTCAGGTCGCCCATCACAAGCTTGCCGCTGATCCGCGCCGCGTCGCTCGCGGTCTGAATGACCGTCGCGTGGCTGTGTTCCAGCGTCGGCATCAGCAGGGTGGTGAGAAGGAACGGCGCGAGGTGGTTCACCTGGAACGTTTTCTCGAAGCCGTCGACCGTGGGTGCCGGGTCGCCGAAGACCCCGCCCGCATTGTTCGCCAGCACGTCGATGGTGGGGTAGCGCTCTGCGAGGTCGGTGGCGAGCCTCCGCACGTCGTCCAGTCGCGCGAAGTCGGCGATGAAGTAGTCGGCGCCGAGTTCTGCGGCGATGGTCTGGGTTTTGGCGAGTGTGCGACCGACGATGACGACGGTGTGGCCCTTCTGCGTGAGCTGGCGGGCGGCGGCGGCGCCGATTCCGTCGCTCGCGCCGGTGATAACGATGGTTTTGGGCATGGGGGTATCTCCGAACAGTGGGTGGTGAGATGAGGTGAGGTGAGTGGCGTCTGGGTGGTGACGGGCGACTGGGGGCTACGAGGTATGGGGGCTAGGTGGTGTGGGCGATGTCGCTGTGAGCGCGCATCGAGGCGAGAAGTACCAGCGCCTGGTGTGACGCTGTGCCCGGCTCGGCGGTGTAGATGCAGAGTCGCTGGTGGTCGTCGCCGGGAAATTCGAGGGCTTCGCAGTGCACGGTGATGGTTCCCATCTGTGGGTGCTCGTAAACCTTCACCCCGTGAGAGCGCGCACGCACATCGTGGGCCGACCACCACTCCACAAACTCGGGGCTGCTCTCCCGCAGTTCGGTTACGAGGGCGGCGAAGGTCGGATCATCCGGATGCTCGCCGCCATAGCTCCGCAGAGTCGCCACGGCTTCCTGTGCCACAACGGACCAGTCCCGGTGCACCTGGCGAGCCTCCGGATCAAGAAAAATAAATCGTGCCAGGTTGCGCTGGTTGGCGGGTCGGTCGAGCCAGTTCCCCATCACCTGCCGGGCCATCCAATTCGCGGCCAGGATGTCCATCCGGTCGCCCATTACAAACGCGGGCTGCGCGTCGAGGGAGGCGAGCAGGGTGTCGACGGCTGGTCGCACGCGCTGTGGTCGCGGGGATCGAGCGGGGGCGGATGGATGCGCGAGTGCGAGGAGGTGCCGGCGTTCAACGGCGTCCAACCGGAGGGCACGCGCGACCGCGTCGAGCACCGAGATCGACACTCGGGGCAGTCGTCCCTGTTCGAGACGCGCGTAGTAGTCGACGTTGACTCCGGCGAGCGAGGCCACCTCCTCGCGGCGCAGTCCCTCGACCCGACGGAATCCTCCACCGATGAGTCCCACGTCGGATGGGCGCAGTCTCGCCCGCCGCGACTGGAGAAAATCTCGCAATGTGGTGCTGGCATCGTCCATGATTGCCAGTATGCGCTCCGGTTTCCGCCGGTGGCAGGACCTGTTCGGCCTCCCCACACAGGCAAAAAACTAATTTTGCGAAAGTGGTCACAGACCGGGAGACTGCACTGTCTTAGCTCGCGAACGCTCTTTTTTGTCGGGCGGAATCCAGGTAGGTGGTCGCCGCGGCGGCCCTGAAATGAATGGGCGGATACGTGGACGAACACAACGGTCACCGTGGCATCGAGTGGGCCATGGAGACGTTTACCCTGGTTCGCCCTCGGCTGTTTGGCATCGCCTACCGGATGCTTGGCAGTGTGTCCGAAGCCGAAGACATCGTGCAGGAGACCTGGCTGCGCTGGCAGTCGACCGACCACAACCGGATAGAAACGCCTCCGGCCTTCCTCGCCACCATTACCACCCGACTGTCGATGAACCTCGCGCAGTCCGCACGCTCCCGGCACGAGACATACGTCGGCCCGTGGCTGCCCGATCCCATTGATACCAGCGCGGATCCTGCCCTGGGGGCCGAACGTGGTGAAGCCCTCGAGTATGCCGTTCTCCTTCTCCTCGAAAAACTGACCCCCGCCGAGCGTGCGGCGTACGTGCTGCGGGAGGCCTTCGACTACCCCTACTCACTCATCGCCGACATTGTGCAGTCCACCGAACCCGCCACCCGCAAACTCGTCAGCCGGGCCCGCCAACACTTGTCGGCAGAACGCCGACGCCCAGCACCGGCGCCGGAACATCGCCGACTGCTCAGCGCCTTTTTGACCGCGGCGAAGGCGGGCGACGTGGCCAGCCTCGAGAAGCTGTTCGCCGCCGACGTCGTCAGCTACTCCGACGGTGGCGGCGTCAAACTCGCTGCCCGGATCCCCATCGTTGGACGTTCGCGCGTCGCGAAATTTGTGTCGGCGTTCTCGTCGCACTTCTGGACGGATGTCGAGCTGACCTGGGTCGAGGCGAATGGTCGTCCGTCGGTGGAGCTCTCGCGCGACGGAGTGGCATTCACCATCCTCACCGCGATCACGTCCGACGCGGGGATCGACAGCCTGTTGTGGCTGATGAATCCCGCGAAGCTTCGCCCCATGGCAGGCACTCCCTCCCCGTGAGAGGCAAAAGTGATGACCGGGCCCACTGTCTGCTCGCGGAGGCCGCGCGTCGAAGCATCCACCAGCGACGCATCACCGGCTCGACGCCGGAACACCAGCGCGCTGTTGTGCACAGCCTGTGGATCGCGCTCACAAGCGGGCGCGTCACCGAGGTCATCGCGGTGCTCAGCCCGACCGCGGAGATGATCACCGACAACGGGGGCGTCGTCGCGCGAACGCTGCGGGGTGCAACGGACGTGGCGCTTCGGTTGTGTGACCTCCCGCCCGGGGAGCCGACCGAGATCGCGGAACACGAGGTGAACGGTCGCGCCGGCCTGGTGCTGCGCCGCCACGGGTTTGTGGTGGGTGTTATCTGCATCGACGTAGCGGGCGATCAGGTGAGCGACCTCTGGATGGTGCTGAACCCCACCAAATTGCGGCACTGGAACTAATCGACACAGCGCCACGCACGCTGCCGCAGCGAACTTTGCCAATCGCGTCACAGGCGATGAGCATCCTCGGTCTTAGCTACTGAACCGGCGCAGACAGCCCCGGTCACCAGCGAAGGGCATCTTATGAAGATCGTAGTTATCGGCGGAACCGGACTCATCGGCTCCAAGGTTGTTGCCAAGCTCTCCGAGCACGGCCACGAGGCAATTTCGGCCTCCCCCAACTCCGGGGTCAACACCCTCACGGGTGAAGGACTTGCCGAGGTGCTGGTCGGCGCCCAGGTTGTTATCGACGTGTCGAACTCACCGTCGTTCGAGGAGACCGCCGTGATGGACTTCTTCACCACGTCGACCACCAACCTTCTCGCCGCCGAGAAGGTGGCGGGTGTCACGCACCACGTCGCACTCTCCGTTGTGGGCACGGACCGTCTGCCGTCGAGCGGCTACTTCCGCGCCAAGGTTGCCCAAGAGAACCTCATCAAGGAATCCGGACTGCCCTACTCGATTGTGCACGCCACGCAGTTCTACGAATTTGTGAAGAGCATCGCGCAGGCCGCGACCGAGGGAAACACCGTTCGTCTCTCTCACGCCCTCATCCAACCGATCGCCGCAGAAGACGTCGCCACCACGGTCGGCCGCACTGCCGTGGGCACACCTCTCAACGGCACCGTCGAGATCGCAGGACCGATCCAGCTCGGCCTCGACGAGCTCGTGCGCGGTGCACTCGCACTCCGCGGAGATACCCGCGAAGTTCTGGCCGACGCGAATGCCCCCTACTTCGGAGCGATCCTCGAGGAGCGCACGCTGGTTCCCGGCGCCGGCGCCACCCTCTTCGAGACCACCTTCGAGCAGTGGCTGGCCACGCAGCCGGTCGCCGCACAGCCCACCCCGGCGAGCTGAGCGCCCCGATGAGGATCGTTGTTGTCGGAGGCACGGGCCTCATCGGCACCAAACTTGTCGACGTTCTGCGCGACCATAACCACGAGGTTGTTGTGGCGTCGCGCGCCACCGGGGTCAACTCCTTCACCGGCGAGGGCCTCGCCGACGCCCTCGTCGGCGCCGAGGTTGTTATCGACGTTTCCAACTCCTCGTACACCGACGAAGCCGGGGCGCGGGAGTTCTTCGAGATCTCCACCCTCAATTTGCTGACCTTCGGCGCCGCCGCGGGAGTGCGGCACCACGTGGCGCTGTCGGTTGTCGGAACCGAACGCCTCGCCGAGACCGAACAGGGCTACTTTCGGGCGAAGTTCGAGCAGGAGAAGCTCATTCGCTCCTCTCGGAGTGAGTACTCGATTGTGCACGCCACCCAGTTCTTCGAGTTTGTGCGCACCATCGCCGACTCGGCGACCCGGGGCAACCAGGTGCGGGTGGCGCGCACGCTGGTGCAGCCCATGGCGGCGGACGACGTCGCCCGGGTTGTGGCCCGCACGGCCGTAGGCTCACCGGTGAATGGAATTCGCGAGTTCGCGGGGCCGGACGTCTTCCGCCTCGAAGAACTCGTGCGGCAGCGTCTTGACGCCGGTCCCGATGACCGCGAAGTGGTGGTGGATCCCCTCGCGCGCTATTTCGGCACCCGTCTCAGTGAAGACGAGCTGCTGCCGACGGGTGATGCCGAGATTGTGGCCACCCGGTTCGAGGACTGGCTGCAGCGCATCCCGGCATAACGACTTCACCCCCAGCCGCCACCGCACCCCGCTGAACTTCTCGGCGGGGTGCGGTGGTGTGTGCGCTGGGTTCTCGGTCGACGCTGACGTGCCGGTGTGTGCGGCGGCCTATCGATCCGTGCCTGCGGCCGCCCCGACGTAGTCGCGTCCGCCGGCGATCTCGTCAGCGGGGAGGGCATCGGCCAGGGCCTGGCGGTCGGCATCGGTGAGAGTTACGTCGAGGGAACCGAGGTTTTCGTCGAAGCGGGTGCGGCTGCGGGTTCCCGGAATCGGCACCGCGCCCTCCGAGAGCAGCCATGCCAGCGCGATCTGCGCCGCCGTCACTCCCTTCTCGTCGGCGAGCGCACGCACCCGGTCGACGAGCGCGAGGTTCGCGGCCATGGCGTAGGCCTGGAACCGCGGGAGACCACGACGGGCGTCGTCCGGAGCCAGATCTGCGAGGGTTCGGATTCCGCCGGTCAGAACGCCGCGGCCAAGCGGGGAGAACGCGACCAGCCCGATGCTGAGTTCGTCCATCACGGCTTTTTCGCCGTTGTGCAGGATGTCGCGGGAGAAGAGCGAAAACTCCGATTGCACCGCGGCCAGTGGATGAACAGCGTGCGCGCGGCGAATGGTGGATGCCGAGGCTTCAGACAGCCCGATGTGTCGCACCTTCCCTTCGGCAACAAGCTCGGCCATCGCGCCGACCGACTCTTCGATCGGCACGTTAGGGTCTACGCGATGCAGGTAGTAGAGGTCGATGACGTCGGTGCCGAGGTGGCGCAACGACCGCTCGGCGGCCTTGCGGATGTAGGCAGGGGTTCCGTTGCGGCCGTGCACTGTTCCGTCATCGTCGGTCTCGGTGGATGCCTTTGTCGCAAGAGTTACTTCGTCACGTCGGTCGCCCAGTGCGCGGGCGATCAGTTTCTCGTTCTCGAACGGACCGTAGGCCTCGGCCGTGTCGATGAACGTGATTCCGCGGTCAATCGCGTGGCGTAGGGTGGCGATCGATTCGACCTCGTCGCTTGGTCCGTAGAACGCGCTCATTCCCATGGCGCCGAAGCCGAGCGGCGAGACCTGGAGGCCGTCGCCGAGTGTGGTGAGTGTCATGCTGTTGTGTCTCCTTCGGCCACGGCCTTGCGGTACGCGGCAATTTTGGTGTCAATGGCGGCGAGGTGCCGCAGGGTACGTTCGAGCTGCTCAACCACACGCACCCGGTGTTCTTCGAAGAGCCGCAGTCGCTCCGCTTCCGTCCCCGGTCGGCGGCTGACATCCGCGATGACCCGAATGTCGGCGATCGACATCCCGGTTTCGCGCAGCATTACCAGACCGGTGATCCAGGCGAGGTCATTGGTTCGGTATCGCCGTTGTCCTCCTCCGTTGCGGGATGCCGCGTCAAGCAGCAATCCGGCGCGCTCGTAGTAGCGCAGGGCATCAATACCCACACCGGTGAGACGGGACGCGTCACCGATGGGGACGCCCTCGTCGGGCACAGCGATGTCGGTGGTGGGGAGCAACATTTCGGCCATGCCCCCATCCTGCAACCTGGAGCGCGCTCCAGGTCAAGTGCCGCGTGAAATGAGTTCCGGATCATGGCGTCTGTGGTCACAACTGGGCCACCCATCCGGTCCTTATCTACAAACGAGGTGTGCCGACGTGCACTTCCGCCGCCCGCGACCGGACCGGACCAACCCCCATGACCAGCACCGTGCTCCTCCCGAACTCGACCTACCGAATTGGTGCAGCGCAGAGCATCCACGCCCCGCTCCCCGTTGTGTGGGAACACCTGGTGACCCTGCCCATGTCAGCCCTGCCGATGGGTTTCGCCCTGACGCTGCTGCGGCACCTGCCCGACGTGCTGGCGGGTAATGAGCGCGCGGTGAGGGGCAGCGACACCTTTCTCGATGCCACTCCGATCCCCGTGGTGTTCTCTGACGAACCGCGTCGGCTCGTCTCGGCCGGGATCAGCCAGGCATGGAAGATTTCGGGCGGCAGCAGAGGCCCGCGGTTGACCGCGGACGAGTTTGTCGAGTGGGCCGAACCCGGATGGATCAAGGTCGAGATGTCGTTCGAGCTCACTGACCTGCAGCTCACCGACCTGCCTGGCGCGCGGGGAACACACCTGACCACCGAAACCCGGGTGGATGCGACCGACGCCGACACCGCGCGGGCGTTCGCGCCCTACTGGCGACTCATCCGGGCGGCGAGCGCGCTCATCCGGCGCGAGGTTATTGCGCAGGTGAAGCGCCGGGCCGAGGCGGAGGTTGATGAGAAGTCCGGAGCGCCCGCCGTTTAGGCTGTGCGGATGGACGGACTCCTCGCAGGCGGCAACATGAACGCCGTTGAACGCCTCGGTGACACTGTGCTCCGCACCAGCGGTCCGTGGACCCCGACGGTACATCGGTATCTCGACTACCTGGCGATGGCCGGGGTGGACTGGGCGCCGCGTCCCCTCGGAGTCGAGGATGGCCGGGAGCAACTGACCTTCATCGCGGGTGAGGTACCGCTTTACCCGCTGCCCGCGTACGTCTGGAGCGACAGCGTGCTCGAAAACGGGGCACGGCGACTCCGCCAGCTGCACGACGCAAGCATCGGGTTTGGGCTCGACGGCGCAATCTGGCAGTCGCCCGCCAAGATTCCCGCCGAGGTCATCTGCCACAACGACTTCGCCCCGCATAACCTGGCATTCGTCGACGGCGCCATCGTGGGCGCCATCGACTTCGACATGTGCTCCCCCGGACCGCGCCTGTGGGACATCGCCTACTTCGCGACCCGAGCGGTGCCGCTCACAGCATCCACTCCGCCCGGGGCACCCGCCATGGCCGACGCTCGTCGCCGCGTCGAGATCATTCTTCGGGCGTATGGGTCGGATGCTTCGTGGCACGACGTCCTGCGCATCGCCATCATCCGCCTGCACGATCTCGCCGCGATGTCGATCGACAAAGCGGCCGAACTGAGCAAACCCGCGCTTCTGGACGATGCGGCCGAGTACACCCGCGACGCCGCGTTCCTGCGGGGCTTGCCCGCCTGAGTCGAGCTAAATGAGCAGAAATCACACAGTGACTGCATTGTTCTACTAGAATTGCGAACATGTTGTTCCGGGTTGATGCCAGTTCGTCCGTGTCGCTCGCCCACCAGATCGCTACCCAGGTGCGCGCGAGCGTCACCAGCGGCGACCTCGTTCCCGGCGAACGGCTGCCGCCAGCTCGGGATCTCGCACAGGCACTGCGCGTCAACATGCACACGGTGTTGCGGGCGTATGCAGAACTCCGCGACGAGGGCGTTATCGAAATGCGGCAGGGCCGCGGCGCCTTTGTGCGCCAGGACGCCAACCCCGGCATGATTCGCGTCACCGAGCTCGCGGCACAGCTGATGCAGGAAGCCCGAAAGCTGGGGATGACACCGCCCGAGATAGCCCAATTGATCACACGAGCGGACACCGTATGACACAGACCGACAAGCCCCGCACCATCCGAATCGTCGCATCGATTGTGTCGTTGTTTATCCCGGCGGCGGCGGTGATTGTGTCGTTTGCGATCTGGCGGGATGCTCTTCCGCCCGAGATCGCCTCGCACTGGTCGGGCACCGGCCCGGCGGACGGTGTGATGAGTGTCGCGCAGTTTCTGACGGTCGCCCTGACCATGAGCGGAGGCGCCGCAGTCATCGGCTCCGCGATCTCCGTCTGGCCCGGTGTCAGCGCGACCGGACGTCGCTTCGCGCTTCTCATCGCAGGGATTATCGCGGGGGCTGGCGCTCAAACCTGGTTGGTCTCGACCGCACTCACGCTGCAGACCGGCGACCCGTATGAAGTTGTGCTGGGGCCGTGGGTCGTTCTCGGGCTCGTCTCCGTGGCCTATGGACTGGTTCCGTTTTACCTCGCACCCAAGCCGCCGGTGGTGACACGCGATGTACACACCCGAATCGAGTTCGCGCCGGGCGAAGACGGCGCCTGGTCCCGCACCATCACCGCAAACCTCTTTGTGTGGGTTGCGGTGGTGCTGGCCGTGGTCGGTGTCGCCCTCTACGGGTCTGCCCTGATGAACGGCGAGGTGTCGGAGGCACTGCTCGGCGTTGTTGTACTGGCGATCACGATTGTGATCGTCCTCGCATTCAGCCGCTTCCGCGTGACCGCAGACTGGCGAGGACTGCGCGTGGTGTCGTCGATCTTCCGTTTGCCACTCAAACGCATCCCGCTCGACAACATTGACACCATCGAAACGGGTGAATTGCTGCCGGGCGAGTGGGGCGGCTGGGGCTACCGGGTGATGCCCGGTCGATCCGCGCTGATCCTGCGCAAGGGTCCCGGCCTCATTGTGACGACTCGCAATCAGAAGCAGTTCGCGTTGACGCTGGATGAGCCGACCGTGCCGGCTGCACTGCTCGCCACGCTGCGGGACAACCGTCGAGAGACGTCCGCGTAGGTTCGACGCCGAGCATCCACCCGGTTCCCGTTGACCGCTCGACTGAATAGGGTGAACGGAAATACACCACTGGCGCCGCACAAAGGAGTGACCGATGCCACTGTCGCCGCGACTTCACGAGGTAGTTGACGCTTTGCCACTCACACCGGGGCTTCGTGTGCTGGAAATTGGCGGGGCTCCGGGCGCTGCCGCTCGCGAGGTCGCTCGGCGCATCGGGCCGACCGGGCACATTCTGGTGCTCGACCGCTCCGCCAAGGGCATCCGCTTGACGCACACCAACTGCGCGGAGGAACTCGACAGTGGAGTGCTGTCGACACTGTGCGCGTCGGTCGAGGACTTTTCCCTCAACCCCACCACCGAACGCTTCGACATCGCGTTCGCCTGCCGGGTGGGAGCGCTCGACGGACGCCACCCGCGGCTGTTTAAAGCTGCGCTGCGTCGCATCGCTGCCGCGGTGAAACCGGGCGGGCAGCTCTACGTCGACACGGGCAACCCGCTGCAGCGCATCGATCTGGACTGATTGAACGGGCAATCGTGCCGGGCGGACCGCCCTTTCAGGAAAACCGCCGAAAGTGATGGACCAGCCCAGGGGGAAGGCTGGCCCACCACGATTATGGGGTGTGGGTCTCTACAAGTTCCGGCGACTTGGCGTCGTTGCGGGTTTTGCGCAGGCTCGCGAAGGTCGCCACGGCCACGGTGGCGGCGATGAAGAGCAGCGAGAACCAGATCGGGATCTCGGGTGCCCAGAGCACGTTCTCTCCCCCGTTGATAAACGGGAGTTCGTTGACGTGGAGGGCGTGGAGTACCAGCTTCACACCGATGAACGCGAGGATCACGGCGAGGCCCTGGGCGAGGTAAACGAGGCGCTCGAGCAGGTCTCCGATGAGGAAGTACAGCTGGCGAAGACCCATGAGCGCGAAGGCGTTCGCGGTGAAGACGATGTACGCCTCTTCGGTCAGTCCGTAGATGGCGGGGATGGAGTCCACGGCGAAGACCAGGTCAACAACACCGATCGCGAGGATGGTGAGCAGCATCGGGGTGAACCACCGCTTGCCGTCGATCTTCACCGTGATGCGGTCGCTGTGGTAGTCCTTGGTGATCGGCAGGATGCGTCGGGCGAACTGCACCATTTTGCCGTTGGCCGGGTCGCTCTCATGGTTGCTGAACGCCTGGCGCCAGGCGAGCACCAGCAGTAGGGCACCGAAGATGTAGAAGATCCACGAGACGTTCTCGATGAGCGTCGCACCGACCGCGATGAAGATTCCGCGCAGGATCAGCGCGATGATGATGCCGATCATCAGCACCTTCTGCTGGAACTCCTTAGGCACCGCGAAGCCGGTCATGATGATGAGGAACACAAAGAGGTTGTCGATCGACAACGCCTTCTCCGTCAGGTACCCGGCGAAGTACTCTCCGCCGAATCCCCACCCGTTGAAGATTCCGATGCCCACACCGAACAGCAGCGCAAGGCTGATGTAGAACACCGACCAGCGGGCGGACTCAGCGATGGATGGCGCATGCGGTTTTCGCACGTGCACAAAAAACTCGTACACAAAAAACGCGATGGTGACCGCGATAGTGATCAGCCAGATGGCAGGGGTGATGTTCACAGGGGAACTCCAGGGGTCGACGAGAACAGAAAATAAAGTCTCATCCGCTGCCGCCGCGTATTCGCAGGCGGTAGCCGTCGCTCCGGGACGCATCACTGGGTCCGTACTGACGAAGCGTCCGTTGTGGATTACTCCCCTTACTTGGTGAAAACTATCGGCACAGTCTGGGAAAACCATCCGTAGGTGGTCTTCCGGGGGTGTTGAGCACCGGGCATTGGGCGGGTCGCGGGATGCACGGAGGGGGCACACGGCTGCGGTCGATACGATGAGAGTCTGCCCATCTGCGCAATTGAGAGGCCTGTGACATGGATCTGGACATTTTTTCGGACATCGAGTCTGAAGTACGGGGATACGTCCGGTCGTTCCCGGTCATTTTCGAGCGAGCTGTCGGATCGATCATGATCGACGAAGAGGGCACCGAATACATCGACTTCTTCAGTGGCGCCGGCGCCCTGAGCTACGGGCACAACAACCCGATCATGAAAAAGAAGCTGCTCTCCTACATCGAGAACGACTCCATCTCGCACTCGCTCGACATGGCGACGGTCGCGAAGAAGGGCTTCCTCGAAGCGTTCCAGAACATCATCCTCAAGCCGCGCGGACTCGACTACAAACTGCAGTTCACCGGCCCCACCGGAACCAACGCGGTGGAAGCAGCGCTCAAGATCGCTCGCCTGTCGACCGGCCGGTCCACGGTTGTCGCCTTCACGCGTGCGTTCCACGGCGTCAGCGGAGGATCGCTCGCCGCCACGGCCAACCAGCACTTCCGCCAGGCCGCCGGGTACACCCTCGACGACGTGGTGTTTGTGCCGTACGAGGGCTACTTCCCCGGACTCGACTCCCTCGCCTACCTCGAGCAGCTGCTCAGCGACCAGAGCAGTGGCCTCGAGCTGCCCGCCGCCGTGATCGTCGAAACGATCCAGGCCGAGGGCGGCATCAACGTCGCCAGCCCCGAGTGGCTCCGCGGCCTCTCCGAGTTGTGTGCACGCCACGGCATCCTGCTCATCGCCGATGACATTCAGGTCGGCACCGGCCGCACGGGTGAGTTCTTCAGCTTCGAAGCCGCGGGCATTGTTCCCGACATCGTGACGCTGTCGAAGTCGCTCTCGGGCTACGGACTGCCGATGTCACTCGTGCTGATGAAGCGCGAGCTCGACATCTGGAAGCCGGGCGCACACAGCGGCACGTTCCGCGGCAACAACATGGCGTTTGTCTGCGCGACCGTCGCCATCGAGACCTACTGGGCCGATGACGCGCTCACGACCGACGTGCACCGCAAGGAAGTCATTGTGAAGGCGCGCCTCGGCGCTCTCGCCGAGCAGTACCCGCAGGCACAGTTTGACGTGCGCGGTCGGGGATTTATCTTCGGTCTCGCCAGCACGGTGATGCCCGAGCTCGCCCAGGCGATCGCGGCCGAAGCCTTCACGCGTGGGCTTGTTGTGGAGACGTCCGGCCCCTCGAACGAGGTTCTGAAGTTGCTGCCGGCACTCATTATCAGCGATGAAATCCTTACCAGCGGGCTCGACATCATTGCGGCAAGCGTCGAAGCAGTGCTCACCAAGGCATAACACTGCGGCGCAGAGCATCCACCCCCTGCACCGCTGCATTGCTGCACCGCTGTGCACACTCGGCAACACCGCACCAATCAACGCACAAGGGCCTGACCGGCTTTCACCGGGCAGGCCCTTCGTCGTTTGAGTGTGCTGTGCGTCAGTCTTTTTTGCGCCGGATGCGCGCGAGGAGTGACCCGCTGAAGATGCCGCGTTCCGTCGGCTCTTCTACCTCGAGCCCGTAGTACTCCCCGATGCGATCGACAAATGCCGCGCTCTGCGCTTTGTCGTAGGCCCGGATCTCGCGGTTGAATGCGACAACCGTGGCCCAGCAGATGGCCAACATAATGACCGAGAACGGCAGTGCGATGATGATCGCCGCCGTTTTCAGCGCCTCGAGCCCGCCCGACAGCAGCAGCGCGATGGCGAGCAGGGAGGTGATGCAGGTGAAGACCACGCGGATCCACCCCTTGGGCTCGATCTGTCCACCCGTCGCGATCATCGACATCACCAGCGAGCCAGAGTCGGCGGAGGTAATAAAGAAGATGGCGATGAGGATGATGGCGCCGATCACGAGGATCGAGCCGCCAGGCAGCTGGGCGAGTGCCGAGAACAGTGCGCTCTCGACATTCACCGACCCGTCAGCACCCACGAGCCCGCCTTCACCCTGCAGCTGCGAGTACAGCGCGGTGCCGCCGAGCACACTGAACCAGAGGAACGTGATGAGGGTGGGAACGAGAATAACGCCGGTCACAAACTGGCGAACGGTGCGCCCGCGCGAGATGCGCGCGATGAAGATGCCCACAAACGGGGACCACGAGATCCACCAGGCCCAGTAGAACGTTGTCCACGCGCCCTGCCAGTCTTCGCCCTCGCCGCCGGTGAAGGCACTCACGTTGAAGGTGAGACCAACCACGTTCTGCAGGTAGTGACCAAGGGACTGCACAAAGTCGCGCAGCAAAAACTGGGTAGGCCCAACGATCAGCACAAAGAGCACCAGCGCCGCGGCCAGGGCCAGGTTGAAGTTGGAGAGCCACTTCATCCCCTTGGACACTCCGGAGAGAACAGAGAAGAGAACAAACCCGGTGATCACAATGATGATGCCCACGTTGAGCCACTGGGACGATTCAACGATGCCCGCGCTCTCGAGACCCGCGCTGATCTGCAGTACTCCGAGGCCGAGCGACGTCGCAACACCAAACAGGGTGCCGACCAGGGCGATGACGTCGATGGCGTGACCCCATCCACCACGAACCCGGCGGCCGAGGATCGGCTCGAGTGCCCAGCGGATGGACACCGGACGACCACGACGGTGGATCGCATACGCGAGCGCGAGTCCGATAACCACGTAAATCGACCAGGCGTGAACACCCCAGTGCAGGTAAGTCTGCGACAGGGCCTGCTGGGCGAGCTGGTTGTCGGTGCCGGTCACACCTGGGCGCGGCTGGGCGAAGTGACTGAGCGGTTCGCTCACACCGTAGAAAACGAGGCCGATACCCATTCCGGCGGCGAAGAGGAGGGAGAACCACGATCCGAGAGAGAACTCGGGTTCGTCGTCGTCCTTACCGAGCTTGATGTTGCCGAAGCGGCTGAATCCCATCCAGAGGCAGAAGACCACAAAGAATGCAGCCAGCAGCACGTAGTACCAGTTGAAGTTCGCCACGATGCTGGTCTGGATGCTCGCGAATGCAGCTTCTGTCGCCTCGGGCAGAATCAAGGCGAAGGCCACAAAAATGGAGACGATCACCGCCGCGGGCCAAAAAACCCATCGTTGGACGGCTGGTTGGCTGCGGAGTTCAGTCGACATCCGACCAGCGTAAAGCGGGGCGTTCTGCGATTTTTTCTGCTAGTGAGTGCTTTTTGAGCCGGGATGCGCCCAACGCAACGCCTCCTCGAACCGGCCCACCGCATCCATTAACCACCGCTGCCGGGCCGCGGCCAGTCGGCCACAACCCGGCAAGGGAGGAAGGAAATATCGAGCGACGCGAATTACGGAACGATGACCGCGCGGCCTCGGATCGAGTTCGCGGCAAGGTCTTCGTACGCCTTGGGGCCGTCGTCGAGGCTGTAGGTCTCGGTCTGCACGTGGATCTTGCCCGCGCGGGCGAGGTCGAGCACCTCGATCAGTTCGGAGCGGGATCCCCAGTACGGGATGCGCACGGCCGCGTCGAACGCGATCGCACCAAAACCGAGGGTCATCATGCCGCCGCCGATGCCAACGATGGTGACATCGGAATCCACTGCGGCAATGCTCTGCGCGAGCGCCATCGTGGGGTTCGCGCCGACAAAATCGAACACGGCGTTAGCGCCGAGGCCGCCGGTCATCTCACGGATCTTCTCGGCCGCACTCGCGTCGCTGATCAGCACCTCGTCGGCGCCGACCTCGGTTGCGAGCTTGAGCTTCTCGTCGTTGACGTCGAGCGCGATCACGGTTGCGCCCGACAGCGCCTTGAGAATCTGGATACCCACGTGGCCTAGGCCACCGGTACCAATAACAACGGCGAAGGTGCCGGCGCCGAGCTTCGGCAGCGAGCGCTTGATCGCGTGGTACGGGGTCAGGCCGGCGTCGGTCAGCGACACGTTCTGCACGGGGTCGAGGTCACCGAGCGGAACGAGGTGACGGGCGTCATCCACAATCATGTACTCGGCCATCGAGCCCTGGCTGCCGAGTCCGGGAGGGCGGATGCCCTCGGCGGCAGCGTTGGTGCAGTAGTTTTCCTGGCCCATGGAACAGTTGTGGCAGCGGCCACAGCCCCACGGTCCATACACAGCGACCGCGTCGCCGACCTTGAGGGTGGAGTCGACTCCCTCACCAATCTCGTGGACGATTCCGGCACCTTCGTGACCGAGGGTCAGCGGCAGCGGGTAGTTCTGCTCGAGGTAATCCTTCTCGGGCAGGTTCATCACGTAGTCGTCGGAGTGGCACACACCACCGGCGGTCACCTTCAACAGCACCTGGCCGGGCCCGGGTGTGGGGATCGGGATATCAACAACTACCGGGGGCTGGCCAACGGCGACGTAACGGAGGGCTTTCACGATGCACTTTCCTTTGTCTGGGTGACGACATTAAGACGGAATCGAGACCGCGGTCCCCGCACTGCGGCGTGCGCCCTCGACCTCCTTATTGTACAACCGTTGGATAAAAGCGCTCAGGGCTGGACAATCCGCGGCTAATGCGGCCCCTCCACACGGTCAGCCATTTTGTCGAGGCACTGCTCGAGCCCCGCCAGCGACCGATCCCGCGCATCCGATGAGGTGTATCCGTGCTCGGTCATCTCCAGCCGGGTGCGCCCATCACCCAGGTCGGTCAGGAGCACCTCGTGTTCACCGTCAGCCGGCACTCCCTCGGGTATCCCCGCCTCGGCCGGCGTGATGCGGTTGCCGTCGCTGTCCGAAAAATTGAAGATGTAGTGGATGCTCCGCGGCTCGACCACCTCCGTGAAGTTCCAGGTGCTGTGCTGTTCGAATCCGCCGTATTGCTCGGGTGCTTTCATCGTGACAAAAATGCGGCCGCCAGCGCGTACGTCGGCGGTGGCGCGAGTGCACTCGAATCCCAGCGGGCCCCACCATGCACGCAGGTCGTCAGGGTCAGTCCACGCCCGCCACACCCGCTCGATGGGAGCGGCGAAGTCTCGGGTGGCACGCACGTCGTAGGTTGTGGGATCAGGCATTTCTCCTCCTTCGTTCTCCTTCGATATACCTCTTCGCGGGCGCAGACAAGGGGGCTGCACCGATCACGTCCGGCTTTCAGAATGAAAGGATGAGTAAACCAAAAGATCTCTCAGATCAGACCATTGTGATCACCGGGGCATCCAGCGGATTCGGACGCGGCAGCGCCCTGCGCCTCGCCGAGCTCGGAGCCAACGTGGTCATCGCTGCTCGGAGGGCAGACGTGCTCGATGCGCTGGTCGCGGAGATCACGTCCGCTGGCGGATCCGCCGTCGCGGTCCCCACGGATGTGAGCGATCCCGACGCCGTCTCCGCTTTGGCAACAACCACCGTGCAGCACTTCGGGCGAATCGACGTGTGGGTCAACAATGTCGGAATCGGCGCACTAGGGCTCTTCTGGGACATCCCGATCGAAGCGCACGCACGCGTGATCGACGTCAACCTGAAGGGCCTGATCTATGGGGCCCATGTGGCGCTCCGCCAGTTCCGCACCCAGGGCGACGGAATCCTCGTCAATGTCGGTTCGATCGACAGCGAAGTGCCACTCGCGTACCAAGCGTCGTACGCAGCGTCGAAAGCTGCAGTGTTGAGCCTGAGTCGCACACTCAACGAAGAGCTGCGCATTGTGGGCCAGAACGACACCATCAAGGTCGGCACGATTATGCCGTGGGCGGTGGACACGCCCTGGTGGGATCACGCCGCCAACTACACCGGACACACCCCGCGGATGGCCGCCATGGACGACCCGTCGATTGTCGTCGACGCGATCGTCGCCGCCTGCACCGACCCCAAAGAAGAGCAGCCTGTCGGACCGAAAGCGCGGGCCTCCGATATTTCGCACCACCTCTTCGCCGAGCTCACCGAGCGCCTCTCTGCGAAGATCGCCGATTCCGAGGTGGAGAAAGGGGCACGCCTCCCCCACACCGCTGGGTCGATCTACGAACCCGTGCCCACCGGCACAGCGGTCGACGGCGGAGTGCGCGAACGGATGAAGCAGGAAGATGGTGCACGCAACGCACAGTGAGGGCCGGATTTCAGCATGCGCAGATCCCTGTTCACTCAGGTCGTCGGTGCAGCGACCCGCAGCCGCGATTTGGCGAAGTTCATCGCGGCAATCCCGGCAACAACACCAAGGACACCCACCAGCAGGACAACGGGGAGCGGCGCATCCCGATCCACGGCCGCCACGATAGTGAACCCGTCAAACAGCGAGATCAACGTAAAACCGACGTGGTCGACGTAGCGTGCCTGCCATCCGGGCTGGCGGGAGGTCAACTCCCGGTGTGCCCGCAGCGCCCGCCATCCGGTGTAGATCCCGAGCACGCAGAGGCCCGCGAAGGTGATCTGCTGCGCGATCTGAAGCGCTGCCCAGTCGTAGGCGACGACCGCGAGCATCAAAACAATCAGCCCCACCAGGCCCGCGGCATAGGTACGGAACAGCAGCGAGGTGGATGACGGCGGCGGCTTCAGAATGAAGCATCCGACCAGCAATGCAATAACGCCGCAGAGCGCGTGCCCCACGATAAGAACCGAATGGACCATAAGTGCAGCCTCCCTCGCTGAACCAATTACGGAGCAACTTACCACTGTTAAGTTGCCACCGGTAGTATGGAGGTATGGCTGATTCGTACCATCACGGTGACCTTCGCGAGGCGGTTCTGCGGCGAGCCATTGCGGTGATCGCCGACGAGGGGCCGCACCACTTCAGCCTGCGATCGCTGGCCACCGACCTCGGGGTGAGCCACACTGCTCCGCGCCACCATTTTGGGGATCGCCAGGGGGTACTGAACGCCATTGCGGCCGAGGGATTCACGGGTCTTGCCGACAGTCTCCGCGCGGTGAGCCGGTCGGGCGGGACTTTTCTCGATCAGGGCGTCGCGTATGTGACGTACGCCATCGAGCATCCCGCGCACTTCCAGGTGATGTTTACGCCCAGCCTGCTCGACGAAAAGGACGAGTCGCTGGCGGCCGCGCGCGAGGCAACCTTCGCCCAGCTGCGTGCCGGGGTCGACAGCATCAGCGCCCCTGCTGGCGCCGACGACACCGGCACTCGCACTGACACCGACACCGGCACCACCACCGGCGCCGACCGTGCAGGAGCCACAATCGAGGACGCCGGCGCGGCCGTTCTCGCGGCCTGGGCGCTGGTGCACGGCATCGCGACGCTGAGTCTGACGGGCAATCTCGACGCGTCCAAGCTGCGTGACCTCTTCGCCGACACCGACCTCGCCTCGATCACCCGGCGCAGCGCAGCGATGCTTTACGGTTCGCCGGGTTCAGGACAGTAAAGGGCCACCATGCAGTACCGGGCGACCGGGGCCGGGCAAGTAGTTCGTGCGCGACCCCGGCATTCAGCGCGTCGGAGGTTAGGCCGGAGGGGTGTCGTTCGAATGCCGCGGCGCCGACACGTCCGACTGGTCGTCCGCAGAAGGATCGTCCGCAGAGGGAACGTCCTGTGAGGACGACGACTCGTCGTTTTTCTCAACCGCGTGACTGACGGAATCAGCAGCGCTTTGCACGGCGGCGCTGACCGCACCACCCACGACCGGGATCTTTTCCTCAGCGAAGACTTCGGCATACACAATGCCGTCTTGGACGGCCGGCTTCTGCCAGACCGCTCCGACCTGATCTTTGAGCTTGTTGTACCCCTGACGACCGGTACGGGTTCCAATCACGTACCCGACTGCGGCACCCAAGGCGAACAGTAGCTTTTTCTTCATTGCTTGCTCCGCTCTTATAACCGTGCGCAGACCATCGTTGGTCTCGCGTGGTCTTCGACGTTAGCAAAAGCGTCGATGCGTGCTCCAAGCAACTCCGATGGGCCAGCAAACGCCCAGATATCTGGGTGATCGGGAGTTGCGGGACGCCACGAGCTGGTGACGGTGACGGGTAGTTGGCTGCGCCGACGAATCTCAGGGCCAGGTGAACCAACCTCAGGATTACCTAAGGTTTTGTCCCCCATATGGGTATTCCTCAGCGTCACCTCAGCGCTGAATCAGTTTCGCCTTTTCCAGTGGTTGGGCCCCATATGGTCATCTCATAGCCACTTACGGCTACACAAACTTGCCCTGCAACACCACCTACTTGAATCAAAGGAACACCATGAACAAGCTCACCTCAGGCGCCATCGTTGGAACGCTCGGCATTGCACTTCTCCTCGGTGGAGCCGGTACCTTCGCCACGTGGAACCAGTCGACCACCGCCAACGCCGGCACGGTCGCTTCGGGAACGCTGACCATCGCCAAGACCGGTACCACGGCCCCCGCATGGAAGAACATCTCCGCTGATGCAGTTGCTGGCGGAGTCGCCATCGCCAACATCGCCGCCTACAAGATCGTCCCCGGTGACACGCTCCAGATGACGCAGGTCTTCACCGTCGCCGCTACCGGTGACAACCTCAAGGCAACGCTCGCCTATGACCCGACCAGCGTAACGACGGTCAGCACCGCAGACGCCGCACTCAAGGCCGAGACCACCTTCGCCCTTGCCGCTACCGGCACCGGCGTCACCACCGACGCAACCACCAAGGCAATCAGCATTGCCCCGAACGCAAACGGCACCAGCCAGGTCACCGTCACCCTCACCGTTGCGCTTCCCAAGGATGTCTCCGGCGTCACCGCCCAGGGCGGCTCGCTGAACCTGAGCGCCGTGTCCTTCAGCCTCACACAGAACACCCGCGCATAGCGGGAACGGGCCGCCGCCCCGAAAGCGGTGGCCCGCAGCACTTCATAGACAAGCAGTTCGGTACGTAAGAAGGGAGCGGATTATGAGCTCATCCGCTCTCCACCGGGCCCGGCCACAGCGCCGGCCCCTGCGGGCCCTTCTTGCGTCAGCCGGACTGCTTGTTCTCGTTGTGGCGATTGCGCTGCTCAGCGCTGGCGGAAGCTACGCCGCGTGGAACACCTCCACCACAACGAACGCATCCTCGGTCAGCTCCGGGTCCACGGCGCTCACCGTAAACGGTGCCACCAGCTTCACCATCCCGAACCTCAGCCTCACCGCGCTGGGCCCCGGACAGTCCGTACTTGTTCCGCTCACGTTGAAAAACGTCGGTACCACCCCGTTGAACGCGACCGTGTCCAAGACCACGATTGTGACTGACGTAAAGGGCCTCAGCGCCGAACTTGGTGTTGTTGTCACCGCTTCCTCCGCCTGTGCGGCAAGTGCAAGTACAGTTACAGGCACACGGCTGGCCAGTTTCACCACCACCGCCACCCCATTCACCATGCAGGCGCAGGCCAGTCTGCCGATTTGTCTCGAGATCAAAATGGACGTCGACGCATCGATGTCCGTTGCTGGCGGCTCCACCACGTTCACCATGGCAATCACCGCCGCTCAGGTTCGCTGAGATGCTCCGTAACCGCGCCATTGTGGCCTTCGGCATCATCCTGTTCCTGGTGCTCGCCGGAACGGGAACTGCCACCGCGCTGTGGAGCTCACAGTCCGGTGTCGGCGGCACCGTCGCCGCCGCAAATATCGGAATCACGCAGTCCGGCTTCGAGTCGATGTCAGTGGAGTACAACTCCACCACCACACAAAAGGTCGCCCCGGTCACCGTGACCAACACCGGCACTGTGGCGTCGAAGTACTCACTTCTGCTGCGCGGGCCTTCCAACAACACCATCGCGACCTCGGCGAGCGTCCAAGTGAAAACGGTGACATCCGCCGCAAACTGCACCGCCAGCGCTAACGTGACCACGTACAAGTGGACAACGCTGCCCGCAATTACCGGCACCCTGTCCCCGGGCGCCAGCGCGATCTGGTGCGTACAGTCCTCTATGACCACCAACCAGGTCTCTGCTGCCGTCGGAAAAACGATGGACGCCACACTCGCCCTGACAGCCACCTCCTCGGTAGGCAACTGGACAGCGAGCGACGACGGACTTGCCACACAGAGCTCGCGCGACACTGTGGCACCGAGCGCGCCCGTCATCACCGTGTCGGCCACGTCAGCCACGTCGACGACCCTGAGCTGGGATGCCGGAACTGACAACGTTGGCGTCGTCGCACACGACCTGTACCGCAACGGTGTGATGGTCGCCTCCGGCGCGGGCAATACCTGGACGGATACCAGCCTCGTCCGTAACACCAGCTACACCTACAGGCTCGACGCACGTGACGCCGCGGGCAACATCGGCACCTCGTCCGTGACGGTCAAGACGCTCAACATCAACTCCGCCTCCTGGTACACCATTCGTGCATCACAAAGCACGTCGCTGTGCGTCGACGCCAGCGGTGGCGGAACGGGTAACGGAACCAGCCTTGGGCTCTGGTCCTGCAACGGCGGCGACAACGAAGCGTGGCAGTTTGTCGCCACGGCTAACGGCACCTACCGAATCGCCGCCAAGCACGTTCCCACCTCAGGTATCTCCATCCCCACCTACAGCGGCGGCGCAGCCCAACTGTGGGCGTACAACAACGACGCGATGAGCCAGTGGAAAATCGTTTCTGTAGGAACAACCGGCACTCTGTACCAGTTCGTCAACGTCTCAACCGGAAAGTGCCTCGACCTCGGCAGCACCCCAGCCGCGAACAATACGACGCTGGTGCAATCCACCTGTAACACCACCACAACCGCAAACCGTCAGGCATTTACGATCGTGGTGGACAACTAAGGTGTCGCACTCCCTCTCACGCAAGGAGGCCGCGGCGCTCGCCGCACAGGCATCCACTGACCTTAAAAAAGCGAAGAAGGCCGCCGCTGCCGAGGCTGCGAAAAAAGCGACCATCTGGCAGGTGATTCGTACCGGGCTGAGCCTCGGAATCTTCGCCATCGTGCTCGGGCTGGTCGCGGTCATCGTTATTATCCCGAAAGTGCTCGGGGCCACACCGTTGACCATCCTGACCAGCTCGATGGAACCCGGGCTACCTCCGGGAACCCTCATCGTGGTGGAGCCGGTCGCCCCCGAGAACATCGTCATCGGCGACGTGATCACGTACCAGATCGAGTCGGGCGAGGCCGCGGTTGTCACGCACCGGATTCTCGAGGTGCAGTCATCCACCGTCGGTGAACCCACGTTCATCCTGCAGGGCGACAACAACGCCGAACCCGACCCACCCGTGACCGCTGCCCAGATTCAGGGCAGGCTCGTTTACTCACTGCCGTGGGTCGGCAACCTCAGCTCGATACTCAACGGTCCGGCACGAGCGACGCTTTTGCCGATCCTCGCCGGTGCGATGGTTCTGTACGCCGCAGTGTCGATCGTTCTCGGTTTTGTCGCCCTGGCGAACAAGAAGCGGCGCGTGCCCCGCCATGCGGGACCCTCGATCACGGCGTCGCCACCAGTGGCAGATTCGAATGCGGCGGCACAGTCGAAGCCCGAGTTAACTCAGCGCGCAGCCATCGAGCCCAACTCTGACGCCAGCTCGCGACGGTAGAACTTGATAAAGCCGTCGGGATCAGGCCCGGCGTTCTGCAACACGAGGTGGTCGAACCCGGCATCGGCGTACTCCTGGATGGCAGCGAGATGCACGTCGGCATCGGGACCACAGGCGAACTGCTCGAGGATGTCGTCTTCCCGCACCGTTGTGCTGGCTGCCTCGAAGTTCACCGGGTTGGGCAGTTCGCTCATCACCTTCCACCCGGTGACCGCCCAGCGCGAGGTGGAGTGCGCCGCCTTGACGGCCTCGTCAACGGTGGGAGCCCAGGCCAACGGAACCTCCGCATAGCGCGGGCCCGCACCGCCCGCCTCCACATACTTCTCGATGATGGATGACTTGGGTTCCGTGGCAAACAGCCCACCGCCGAACTCCGCCGCCAGTCGCGCGGACGGTCCGCCGCTGGCCGCGATGGCGATGGTTGGGAGGGTGTCGGGCAGATCGAAGACCCGGGCGTCCTCCAGCTGGAGGTGTTTGCCCTCGTAGGACTGGTACCCGCCCTGCCAGAGCAGCGTGATGATCTCGAGGGCCTCGCGCAGCATTTCGTGGCGCTGCGCCACCGCCGGAAAGCCCCGACCAACAACGTGTTCGTTGAGCCGCTCTCCCGATCCAATGCCGAGGGTGAAGCGGTCGTCCGACAGAATTCCGAGGGTGGCCGCCGCCTGCGCGATGATGGCCGGGTGGTACCGCACGGTGGGGCAGGTCACGCCGGTCGCGAGATTGATGGTGCTGGTGGATGCCGCGATGACTCCAAGTACCGTCCAGGCGAAGGGCGAGTGGCCCTGCTCGTCGAGCCACGGGTGGAAGTGGTCGCTGATCTCGACAAAGTCGAACCCGGCGTCCTCCGCCAACTGTGCCTGGCGGACCAGTTCTTTGGGGCCGAAACCCTCCGAGGCAAGTTTGTAACCGATTTTCATGTGCGTCTGTCCTCCGGTGTTGGGCCTTGATGAGGTGTTTATCGACGGTACGCGCGGCGTCCGACAACTTGCTGGGCCTTCCCCTTTCGGCTTGACTGTGCCCCGGGGGCAGGCGCTGGACTGTACCCGGGTGCTTTTAACAACCGGCACAGAAATGAGACATGTTGCTTCGAGTCACCGGAACCATCTTGCTCGCCCTCGGATTTTTGATGCTCTGGGGAGCGTGGGCGATCACGGACCCCTTCGCTAACGACGCCAACATCGGTGCGGGAGGGCTCATCTACCTGGGCCGACCGGCCGGCACGATTGGCTTGGTGCTTCTTGTCCTTGATGCGGTGCTGAGGTTCGTCAAGCGACGAAAGTCGGTTCGCGCGTCCGCCTAGACCGACCACCGCAGTGGGCACGCGCGCTACTCATAGGCGCTTACGTGCGCCGCTGCTGGCAGCAGCACTGCTCTGAGCAGCACTGCTCTGAGCGGAGGAATCGGTGCCGCCCGGGGCATCCACCGCACAGTGTTTTTATGACTGACGACAACAAGGTTCCCCTGTTCACCGAACGTGTGCGGCAAGAGCTGCACTACCAACGCATTCTTGTGCTGGACGGCCCGCTGGACGACGACAACGGCACACTCCTCGCGACGCAGCTGCTCACGCTCGCGGCCGACGACCATTCCACCGACATTGCGCTGTGGATTAACTCCCCCGGCGGCTCCGTGCCCACCATGCTCGCGATTCGGGATGTTCTTCGCCTAGTTCCCTGCGACGTGGCGACCGTCGCCCTCGGGCTAGCCTGCAGTGCCGGCCAGTTTCTGCTGTCTGCGGGCACACCGGGCAAACGGTGTGCGCTGCCGCACGCGCGGATTTTAATGCACCAGGGATCTGCGGGCATTGGAGGATCCGCCGTTGAAGTCGAGGTGCAGGCGAACGACCTGCGCTACACCCGCGACACCGTGCTGGGGCTGATCGCGTCCGACACCGGGCAGCCGATCGAGCGCATCTTCGAAGACTCGCTGCACGACCGCTGGTACTCGGCGGAGGAGGCCCGCGACTACGGCTTTATCGACCGGGTCGTGGACAGCTTCGACCAGGTGATGCCGACCGGGCGCAACCGCGTCGGACTAGGGGCGCACGCATGAGCACCTTTACGATCCCGAATGTGGTGGCGCAGCATCCGCGGGGCGACCGCGTGATGGACGTCTACTCGCACCTGCTCGCCGAACGCATCATCTACCTCGGCACCGCGATCGACCCCGACGTGGCGAACGTGTTGATCGCGCAGCTGCTGCACCTCGAGGCCGAGAGTTCGGGCACCGAGATCAACCTCTACATCAACTGCGACGGCGGCGACATGACGTCGATGTTGGCGGTCTACGACACCATGCAGTTCATCAGCGCGCCCGTGGCGACGACGTGTGTGGGCCAGGCGATCGCGGCCGGGGCGGTGCTGCTCGCGGCGGGCGCCGAGGGACGCCGCTCGGTACTCCCCCACACCCGGGTGGTGCTGCACCAGCCAGCGGTGCGCGGCCAGGGCACCATCCCCGACCTGATCCTTCAGGCCGATGAGGTGGTGCGCATCCGCGCGGACATCGAGGAGATCCTCTCGCAGCACACGGGCCAGAGCATCGAGACGCTGCGGCGCGACACCGACCGCGACCGCATCTTCACTGCTGCGCGTGCGGTCGAATACGGGTTGGTGGACGCGGTGTTGACGCTGCGCACCTAACCTCTCAGCGAGTGCGGCGTGGTGAGGCCGCACTCGGCGATGCTGCACTTATTGCCATCGCGATTAGTGACGATTTATCCGGGGGCACAACGCTCAGAGCCCCAACTAGCTGGGGCTTGGATAACCTATCCGGGGTCAGAGATTCGTCGTAGCTTGCTCACGCTGGCCCCGGGCGCGAAAAAGCGTGAACGCGGCGGCCCCGGATATCGAGTCGGACTGCGCGTTTCGGCCCCGGATAGCGGTCCCGCCGCGTGTAATGGCCCCAAATATGAGTCGGACTGCGCGTAAAGGCCCCGGGAAAGCTGCGCGACCGCGCGTTTCGGCCCCGAATGCGGGCAGCTTGCGGGCCACCTGCGGGTTGTGGCCCCGGATATGAGTCGGACCATTCTCACCGACGCGATCCCTCCAAGGGGCGAGCAAGAGAGTGGCTTAAGTGGCGGTTCGTGCAGCGAGAATAGCGGGTCGTTCAGGAAGCGAGAAGAGCGGGTCGTTCAGGCAGCGAGTAGCACGGAGTGGGTATCGGGCGAATGGATGCTTTGCGCCGAAGCATCCCGAATGCCCACCACCTCTCCGTCAATACGCAGATGCTGAAATTCGGCGGCACGATCGCGGGTGAGGTCAAGCACCCTCTGGCGCCGCAGCTCATCGGTGATCTGGCCGCTGAGGTCGACGAGGGTGGTGCCGAGTGCACCCGTGACTGCGGCGATCATCTCGCTTGACGGCTCTTTGAGTCCGCGCTCGATTTCGGAGAGGTATTGCGGGGAGATACCCGCTCGCTCGGCCACCTCGGTGAGAGTGCGGCCCTGACGCTCACGCAGCGCGCGCAGTCGGCGGCCGAGCACGTGGCGCCACAGCGGCTCGGCGGAGGGACGTCGTGTGGGCTGCTGTGGGGGATGCACCAGCGGGATGATCTCGACCATGGTTCACAGTAGTTCCGCCGTGAGCCAGGAGAACAGCCGATTCTGCTCACAGCAGATTTGCGTTCCTGAGCATGCGCGGCTCCTCCGTGCCCCCGCTCTGGTGCGGTGGCAGAGTGGAGGTACACATCGCCCGAAGGAGAACCACCATGGCCGTCACCTCACTGCTCGACTTGACCATCGCACCCGCCTCGCTCGCGGAGGCCCCCGCGATTATCGCGCAGGTACTGACTGCCACCCGCGCTTTCGCGGGCAACCTCGGAGTCGAAGTACTCGTCGATGTCGCCAACCCCGCACACTTCGTCGCGGTCGAGACCTGGGAATCGATCGAGCACGACGACGCCTACCGCGCCTGGCGTGCCACGCCCGAGGGTGCGAGCGCACTCGGCAGCATCCTCGCCGGTGCTCCGACCCTGACGCGTTTCGAGCCGCTCGCCCCGGCCGTCAACTAGCGCTCGGCGCGCTATTCGCGCGACTCGGGTGACTGGGCGGGTGTGCCGCCATTCGCACTCCAGTCCGGCTTGCCGCCCGCGGCCGTGGACGTGATGTTTGTCCCGATGATCAGGAAGCGAGATTCGTCGTCGGCGACGGGACAGTGCTCTTCACCGAGCGGAACCACAAAAAGGTCACCCTCGTTGAGGATCACATCGCGGTCGCGAAGCTGCACCCGCAGTTGACCCTGGAGAACCAGGAAGACCTCGTCCTGGTCATCGTGGGAATGCCATTTCGTCGACCCGATGCCCTTGGCGACCTTAAAGAGCTGGCCGTTGCCACTCGCCACCACCTTCTGCGACCAGAACTCGGTGAGCGATGCCGCTTCGTCCTTCAGCGTGACTTTGTCCGTGCTCGTGTTGCTCGCGCCCGTGTTGCCCGTGCTCGTGTTGTCCACAACCGGCTCCCTCATTGTTCGTTAATATCGAACCTACGAGCGATGGGTATGCCGCACGCGTGCTAGGAATGGCGCATGTCGCAACGATCCGGTCATCCTGCTCGCACATCCAGCGCTCGTCACCCCATCGACGTTGCTCTGATCGTCGACCAGGGATCCAACCCGTTCGAGATGGCGTGCGCCTGCGAGATTTTCGGAGCCCGCCGCCGGGCCGAGATTGGCTACGAGCCGTATCGCCTGCGGCTCGTCTCGCCCGAGGCATCCACCACCATGCGCGACAGCCTGTTCACCATCACCGGAACCGCAGACCTGTCGGCGCTCGACGAGGCGCACACCGTGATTGTGCCGAACCGCCCCGACATTGACACCCCCAGTCGAACGCTGCTGCTGGATGCTCTGGTGCGTGCCCACTCCCGAGGGGCGCGGATGGTTGGGCTCTGCACCGGCGCGTACACCCTCGCCGAGGCGGGCATACTCGACGGGCGATCGGCCGCGGTGCACTGGCAGCTCGCCGATGACTTCGCCTCGCGGTTCCCCTTGGTCGACGTTCAACCCGACGTGTTGTTTGTTGACGAGGGCGACGTGTTGACGTCTGCCGGGAGCGCTGCCGCCCTCGACCTCGGGCTGCACATTGTGCGCAAAGACCATGGCTCAGAGGTCGCGAATTTTGTCAGCCGGCGGCTTGTTTTTGCGGCATTCAGGGACGGCGGCCAACGCCAGTTTCTCGAACAACCGATTCCCCACGCGGCGACCGCGTCCCTGGGCCCCACACTCGCGTGGGTTCAGGAGCACCTCGCCGAATCGCTCGACGTGCAGGCCATGGCCGACCACGCCCATATGAGTGCCACAACCCTCCATCGCCGGTTTCGAACCGAGGTGGGCACTACCCCTCTCGCGTGGCTTACCGTGCAGCGAGTGCAGTTCGCGCGACGACTGTTGGAACGGGATGACGCGGGGCTTGAGCTCGTCGCCCAGCGCAGCGGTCTCGGTACGACCGCGAACCTCCGCGCCCAGATGCACCGTCACGCCGGCGTGAGTCCGTCCGCCTACCGGGCGCGCTTTGCGGCAGCCGAAGCCTAATCGGCACTGCCCGAATGCACGTCAGGTCTCTAGAATTGGGACATGAGCCGCACCGATGCGCCAAGCCCGTCCACCCGTCGCCTTCTCGCCGCGCTCTGGATACTCGCGGGTGTCATCGCACTGGGTGGGATAACTCTCGCGATCACTACAGGGTCGTGGCTGCCACTGGTGACTATTGTGTTCGGGCTCGCCGTCCCAATGATGCCGCTGCGCTCCCCCGCGACGATGCGCCGCGCAGCGCGTTAGACCGCGTGCACCCTCGACAGAAAATCGCGGGTGTCGGGATGCCGTGGATCATCGAAGATCTGCGCTGGCGGCCCCTGTTCCACAATCACACCACCCTTGAGAAAAACGACCGTGTCGGCGACCTTCCGCGCGAACGACATCTCGTGGGTGGCCATCAGGATCGTTGATCCGTTCTGCCTCAGTTCGGCGACCAGATCGAGCACCTCGCCCACGAGCTGAGGGTCGAGCGCGCTGGTGATCTCGTCGAGCAGCAGCAGCTCCGGGTTGGTCGCGATCGCCCGCACGATGGCGACGCGCTGCTGCTGGCCGCCGCTGAGCCGATCGGGGTAATCCTTCGCTTTCGCCGCGAGACCGATCCGATCGAGCAGCTGCAGCGCCGTGGCTTCGGCAACAGGGCGGCGGACGCCGTGCACTTTCCGCGAGGCGAGAGTCACGTTGTCGAGCACCGAGAGGTGCGGGAACAGGTTGAAGTGCTGGAACACAACGCCAATGCGACCCCGCACTGCGTCGACAGCGATACGAGGATCGGAGATGTCTTCGCCCTGCAAAAAGATCTGCCCGTCGTCCACCTGCTCGAGCAGGTTCACGGTCTTGAGCAGCGTCGACTTACCGGAACCTGAGGCACCGATCAGCACAACAACTTTGTGTTTGTGCACGTCGAGGGTGATGCCCTGCAGCACGGGAACGTCGCCGAAGCTTTTGTAGACGTTGTCGAGCCGGAGTACCGCGCCGGTGTCGCCCGTGTTGTCGCTCATACCATTCCACCGATCTGCTCGCGGCGCTGGGCACGGGCGCTGTACCAGTCGGTGAGCCGGATCATCGGCCAACTGAGCGCAACGAAGAGCAGCCCGGCCACGACGTACGGCGTGAAGTTGTAGCTCTGTGAGACCTGGATCTGCGCGGCGCGCACCGCATCAACCGCACCGAGCACGGAGATCAGTCCGACGTCTTTCTGCATCGAGACAAAGTCGTTCATCAGCGCCGGCGTCACCTTGCGCACGCCCTGAGGCAGCACAACGATCCGCAGCGTTTTCGCGTGCGACAGTCCGAGCGAACGAGCGGCCAGCCGCTGCGACGGATGCACGGCCTCCATACCGGCCCGCAGCACCTCGGAGACGTAGGCAGAGTAGGTAAGGATGAGCGCGGCGGTTCCCCACACCTCGGCGCCGAAGCGCGGGAAGATACCGAGCGCGGGGATACCGAAGCCGACCAGGTACAGCACGATCAGCAACGGCATACCCCGGAACAGGTCGGTGTAGCCGGCGGCGAGAACGCGGAGCGGGAAAAACACCGGTCCGCGCAACGTACGGATGACGGCAAGCAGGGTCGCGAAGATGGCGACGCCGACAGAGGCCATCAGCAGCACCCGCAGGTTGAGCACCAGCCCCTCAAGCACCTTAGGCAGCGCGGCCACAAACGTCTCGGGATCGAAGAAGGACTCCTGTACCGCGGCCCAGCCGGGGGTGTCGATAACAAAAAACCAGACCAGCGCCGCGAGCACAATCGTGCTGGCGGCGCTGATCAGCACGCTGCGTCCGGACTGTTTTTTGCGGAAGGCGCGACGATCGAGTTCAACGGAACTCACCGGCCGCGCGGACGCGGTGGGGTCCGTCGTTGTCATGAGAGGGAGATTACTGCAGAACGGGCACGTCAACCGAGGTCGAGAGCCACTCGGTGGCGATCTCGTCCAGGGTGCCGTTGTCGCGCAGGCTATCGACAGCCTCGGTCACGGCGTCGGTGAGGGGCGAATCCTTCGCCAGCACAATTCCGAATTCCTCGCCGCCGGTGGAGTCGTCGAAGGTCCCGAGGATTTTGCCACCGTCGAGCTCAACGCCCGTGAGGTAGAAGGCAGTCGGCAGGTCGACGACAAGCGCGTCGATCTGTCCGCTCGTCAGCGCGAGCACCGCATCCTCGTTGGAGTTGAAGATCTGCGGGTCGCTGCCGGTCTGGTCTTGGTACACGGTGAGGCTGGTGGTGCCGGAAGCGACGCCCACAGTTACGTCGGAGAGGCCGTCAACCGTGGTGATGTCCGCCGCCGCAGAGCCCTCGACGGTGATGACCGCCTGGGTGGACGTGTAGTACGGAGACGAGAAGTCGACGGCCTGGGCGCGATCCTCGGTGATCGAGTACTGCTGCAGGTTGAGGTCGAAGTCCTTGGGCCCGGGCGCGATAGCACCCTCGAAGGTGGTGCGCGTCCAGACGACGTCGTCCTTCGCGTAGCCCAGCTCGTCGGCAACCGCGTAGGCCACAGCCGCCTCGAAACCCTCGCCCGACTCGGGGGCATCGTCGATGACCCACGGGAAGTAGGCGGGCTCGCCGGTCGCGATGGTGAGCTTGCCCGAGGTGAGCGTCTCGAGGCCGGTGTCGGAGCCAGCGTCCGTGCCGGGTGTGGCAGAGCTGCAGGCGCTGAGGGAGATGATGGATGCCGCGGCCACAAGAACAGTGAACGAGCGAGTAGAGAATCGGGACACGGTGCTGCCTTTCGGGAGGAATGACGCCGCCCCCACATGATCGGGGTGCCGTAGATCTGGTGCGGCTTCGATCATCGTAACCACGGCCACCAACCCGGGCGAATCTGGTTACGCAGTATTTACGTGGGGACGCGGGCCGGTCCAGTCCGGCCCCGCCCAGACCAGTTCGCCGCTGATGACGGTGGCGGCTGCCGTGCCCGCGCCGTGCTCGACGAGGGTGGTGATGGTGTCGTCGATCGCGCCCACCGGCAGAGCGAAAAAGCTGAGGTCGGCGAGCGCCCCCACCGCAAGGTAGCCGGAACGGTCGGAACCCACGTCGATACCCATCGCGTGTGCGCCACCCAGGGTGGCGGCGGCAATGAGGCGCTCGGGCAGGTCGCGATCGGTGTACCCCTGCTCGCGGGCGAGACGGTGCAGCAGAGCGACGTCGGCGAGCGGATCCAGCGAGGGACTCGACGAGAGCGAGTCCGTTCCCACGGCGATTGGACTGCCCTCGCGAAGATAGGCCGCGATGGGCGGCGGGTCGAGTCCGATCACGGCGTTCGACCGCGGGCAGAGCGCGACCGAGGTTCCGCGCGCCCGCAGCAGCGCCCGGTCGCGGGCAGTCATATACACACCGTGCGCGATGTGGCAGTCCGGGCCCAGTACACCGAGGCGATCAACGAAGTCGGTCGCGCTGGTGCCGAAGCCCAGGGCGCGCAGCGCGCGGAAGCTTTCGACGCCGGCGAAGTGCCAGGGCTGGGCGTCATCATCAACGCTGTGGCCGGCCGCGTGCATCCGTTCGCCCTCAAAGCTGGACTCCCCCAGGTGCAGGTGCAGGCGACGGCCGCGCTGGCGAACGATGTCAGGGATCTCGAGCAGCGGCACGGTATCGAGAGAGTAGGGAGCGTGCGGCGAGAGTCCGGCACCGGGAGTGGCAGGGATCTGGTCGAGCTCGCTGATGATCTGGGCACGGCCCTTTTCTCTCCAGGTTGCCGTATCCCAGCTCATCACCTCCCAGTAGGTGATGCCGTGCAGGCCGGCATCGTGCAGCACGGTGATCGCCTCCATGTCGGTGACAATGTCGGCCACACTGGTGACACCGTTGGCCAGGAGCATCCGGGCACCCGCTGCAGCATCTGCCTGCCAGTTGTGCCCCCGGTCATAGGAGACGGAGAAGGCGGCGGCCCACTCGTCGAAGCCGTCATACTGCTCGCGACCGACATCGGCCATACCGGTGTACTGGAGGTGCGAGTGCGCATTGACCAATCCCGGCGTCAGCACACCCGGCCAGTAGTGCTCAGTGAAGTCGAGGCCCTCCGCGGTGAGAAAACTGGTGACCCAGGCTCGCTCGCCGACGTGCAGGATGTGGCCGTCACCACTCACGGCGACGGAGCCGCCAATCAGCGGCGGGGCAGTTACCGGGATCACCAGGGCGGCCGAGTAGACCGTGATTCTGCTCGAACTCATACGGGAGGGGTGCTTCCGGTGATGGGGGCGGGTCGGTCGAATCGCGTGGGGTACCAGTCCGCGAGGAACTCCCGTTGGGCGTCCGTCGCGGTGTCGATGTCGGTGGTGCCGAGAGCGGCCGCAGCGACACGGTCATCGGCCTCCGCGGGAAGCGGATGCAACCCCACACTCCACTCGTGCTCGAGCAGCGTGCGCACGGCGGCGAGCTGCACGGCGAAGGAGAGGTCCATAATCTCGATGGGATTGCCCTCACCCGCAGTGATGTTGATACAGCCACCGTCATCGAGGATGCGGACGGTGCCGCCGCCGGGCAGGTGGAAGCGCTCGAGCTTCGGGGCGAGGGTCTGCCGTGTCGCTCCCACAGCGACGGCGTCGTTGATCGCGATCTCCTGCGGCACGCCGCCGGCGACCGCGATCGCGGCGTCGGGAGCACAGGCGAGAAGCGTATTGAGGTCGATGGTTCCCGCGATGCCGGTGGCCGAGATCACCAGATCTGCGGTCGCCACGGCGGTGACCAACCGGGCCACCTCATATCCCTCGAAGGTCGCTTGCAGGGCGCGCACGGCGTCCGTCTCGGCGATGGTCACCCGAGCGCCCAGCGCTGCGCAGTGCCGGGCGACACCTTCACCGACCGGCCCAAAGCCGGCGATAACAACGGACTTATCAACCAAGGAGTCGTTGTGTCCAGCGCGTTCAAGCAGGTCGAGGATCGCGAAGACGCAGGACTGCCCGGTGCCGTAGAGGTTGTCGAACTGCGTTTTGCTGCGGGCGTCGTTGACGGCGACAACGGGCACACGCAGGAGGCCCTGCTGTTCCATTACTCGCAGCGGGCGCAGTCCACTGGTGGTCTCCTCGGCCGCGCCGCGCAGGCGCTCCACTGCGTCGGGGCGTTCGAGGTGGGCGAGACGGATGAGCGCAGACCCGTCATCGAGGAGAAGGTCGAGGTCCTGATCAAGGAAGTCGAGCGCGTAGGCACGGTGCTCGGCACGGCTGGCGGTGCTGTCCGCGAAAACGGTGAGGCCGTCGGAGCGGAGTGCGTCAGCGACGGCGTCGTCGGTCTCGTCGGGATGGGCGAACACAACGGTCTCGGCTCCGGCCTCGGCGAGGAGCAAGGCCAGAACGGCCGTCTTCGGCTCCAGCACCATGCTGATTCCGACGCGGACGCCCTGGATGGAGGATCCCAGCCCGGACAGCTCGGTGGCGAGGGCGCGGGACACGGGCATAAACCGGCGGGCCCAGCGGATGCGGTCGGCCCCATCAGTGGTGGACGCGACGGGCGACTCGCTGGGAGCATCCCCCACCACCGCAACCTCGCGGCCGTCGACGCGCACAAGGCGCACACCGGGTCTGGCCTGCACCCCACAGTCGGGCATCTCACCGATC
>Ga0247807_10000195_pt1 | contig 42010 bp, 25 predicted proteins | sample UWRJL074202C1_FD_179931 | JGI IMG/M metagenome (GOLD analysis project Ga0247807, IMG submission 179931) | Plant litter microbial communities from Arlington Agricultural Research Station in Wisconsin, United States - UWRJ-L074-202C-1 | ecosystem: Environmental > Terrestrial > Plant litter >...
TAGAGACAGATCTTGACCTCAAACTCTTTTTCTGCTGCAATCGATGGGGTGGTATGAAGTGCTACAGCATCCCAAGCTAGTTGAAGACGATGCTCGTTCCATTCTTCCGGACTCCCCTCTGATTTCAGGAAGCTACGCGCTGCATTCGCGCCATCGACCTCAAAGCGCTTATCGGGAGACACTAGGGACGAATTTGTCGACCAGCCCATATCGTGGAGTATAGCAGTGATAGCATGGACCTCTGCATCGTAGTTTATATTTTCGCTTGTTTGGGATGCAATGTAAGCTCCAAATAGCCAAGAGCGCACAACATGATTATAAAGCAGAGGATCGAGCTGTGACTTTGCGAAGGCTAGCGCTTTAGTGATCAGAGGAGTGTCAGGTACGGTGACGCCAGCAAGAACTTGGGTGGGGAACATGATCGAAGTTTGTTTTGCTAAATAGTGAAATTCGTTTAGAATTTGATGATATAGTACGAATGGTTTTGATTATATAGCAATCCTTGGATATAGCCACTGACATGATCTCATCAGAAAGGATGTCGGAACCCTTCTATATCCTAAAGTGATTAACGTATATCCGCATGATCAGCCATTTGATTTTACCAGCCAATTAAAGTCCAGCAATTGCCACTGATTGCCCAAGTGCTATACACTCTAAATAAGCAAGCACATCACCCAATAGACTACATTATCTTAAAAAAATTGTCCAAAGGTCTCACATTATTAGTAATGTGATCTAGTGGAGCAACCGATCATATATTTCATGCTTCTCTAACCAGGACACGAGCCAAAATAGAACTCACAGGCAGTAAAAGATAGTAAGTTCCTTGGACGTATCTAAAAAGAACATAACTCGCCGTGAAAGGAATTGCTGTTATTGGAGAAGTGGTGATGGAAAGACAACAGAATAGTGATGCGGGGATCTGACGCTTCGAGGAATTCACCATATGCCTGACCGCAGGTTAAGATAGCTTGTAACATCTTAGCACATCCACAGATGAATATTAATGGTTTCTTCCGAACTGAATTAAACATAATTTCAACTTGGATCTCTCATTCTATAATTCAACTGAAATCTTGCAGTGCTAATTGAATGTAAAGAACACTAGAACACGAGGCAGCCCACGTGATTTTGAGTTAGCTATTTTGTGACGTAAGCATAGCCTATGGAAGTTTCTATTTTTACTAGATTACATTGTCCATGGCACTCGGTGGAATGAAATGCTAAAACTGCTCAGCTTACAAAGTCAGGCTACATTCATGAGAAAGGCAATCTGGAGCAACTTGTGCCGTGTGTAAAAAGAGTAGTATACCATAGACAACTGAAAAAGATGGCAAAGAACAAACTGCGAAGTCGGAATGTAGGGGTTGAACTGGTTATCCATACATAAATAGTACTTCCGCACAGCAGTGTAACATTGGTATTTGTACGAGCTCCCCAGTAAGAAAAGACTGGGCGAAATTGGCGCGTAACTCAGCCCCGAACTAGAATACCGGTCATTCTATCTCCTGATCTTTTCACTCCCGGAGACTCGAGCGTGTTCCAATTGATATGATACATGATAACACCCAGCGGGGGGCTGGAAGGGGGAGGGACTGAGATAATATTTGATCACAATCGGCATCTCAATAGTTATTACTAACTTCTGTTCATCTCAATCGTTATCGCTACCTCTTACCCACATTTAACCGCCTGATACCGTAAGCGCGCTTGAGTGAAAAGTGGAGCAGTCTATGGCCAGATCTCATTCGTCTATCGATGCGAGCCAAAATATTCCCGCTTCATAAGGATACCAGAACATCCCCATAAAATTTCTGTTCTGGTGGGATCAGTCTCTAGATAGATACAACTTTTCTCGCCTTCTCATACGTCGCGTGCGTTAAGGGGACATCATATTCGCAGAGTACTGGTCTTATCATGGCCATGGACGTAGACAAGCGGTCCAATGTTGTCGCCAGTAATTCGAGGAAGCGAGCATTCACACCAAAGTCTCGTGGAGGATGCATGACCTGCAAGTAAGCCTGGATCTTTTGTTTTCTTATGCGCCTGAACTAAGACGAAGATGTAGAGCGAGAAGAGTAAAATGTGATGAGGAGAAGCCTGCATGTAAAAGATGCAAAGACTGGGGAACTGAATGCTCTGGGTATCGCAACGTCACAAAAGCCTCCGAGAGGAGAGCACTGCTGCCAAAGGCTTCAGATAGTATATTAACGCCAGTGGCAGAAATGGCCATACACATACAGCCTTATTCAGACTTAGAATATCATTATATTCGACTATACCAAAATGCTGTGTCTCACTGGTTGGAAGGCCCGATTTATAGCAACCTTTGGGACATTGTTATGCTTCAGGGAGCGCAAGAGGAAAAATTCATTAAACATGCAATGTAAGTCATATTCTATTACTCAGTCATCATCGTCTTGTTAGTTTCCTCGCCAGGAGCAAGTGAATTAGCCCTCAGCCTAAATGTTCGGAAATGTACGTGTGACTTGAGTGCTGATTTCCTGGTAGTATCGCAATCACTGTACTAAGCACATTGGAAAACTCGAACAGTTTGCCGAGGAAAAGATTGGTAGCATTTTCACTTAGTCAATACGCCAAAGCGATTACTGGGATGCGAGAGTCATTATCAAACTCATGGGACAGCACCAGGAAAGCACTAATAGCATGTCTTCTGATCTCGTGTTACGAAAATTTATCAGGACGTTATGTCAGTGCAATGACTCATGCACGAGGGGGTTGTCGATTGATGAGGGATTGGATTATGGTACAGCCTCCAAGTTCACGAGGCCGTGGCTGTCTTGGCTCGCCAGCACCAGACACTATCGAAGACTCTATAGTACAAGCTTTTTTTAGGTTGAATATGCAGGATATAATAGAAAACGACCAAAGGCCATCAGGAATACAAGCTGAGCTGAAAAACGAAGCAACTTCGATCCTTGAAAATATGCCGGAGATGTTCTTTAATCTAAAGGAGGCCAGCCAATATCTAACGTTATTAGAAGCTCGTACAAGTCAATATCTCCACGACCTTAATTACTGGAGCCAACTTAATAAGCCTGACCATGAATATGAGAAACCCTCTATGGAAGGCGCCTTAATAAAACCAGATGCAGAATATGTTAGCCTACAGGCAGAGGCTGGAGAGCGACTGCTTCAGTTCAAGCGATGGAACGACGCATTTCGGCTTGTTCGTAAAAAGAATTCCCAGGACCCACGACCAATTGTCGAAGCAGAGGTTCTCTATATTCACTGGATAACTGCACGGGCTAGTTTGATAAAGGCGACGACACATAGATCCGAAAGTGTTGTTGACCCTCTTCTGGAAGGGCACAGACTTCTGGTTAAAACGGCCAGATCTGAAATTGAGCTACTGCACATGGTATTGCCAGGTCTACCTATCGCACTCGCAACTCCGTACACGAACGACTTTGGAATTATTCCGCATTTACATAAGGTGGCCAGATTCTGCCGCGACCACCTAGTACGACGCGAGGCAATTGCTCTACTGCGGCGGGTATTTTGGAGAGAAGGGGTATGGTGTAGTCAAAAGACTGCCGATTTCGACGAGCAGCTTCTGCAAATTGAGGAAAGCGGAATTGAGCGAGCTGAAAAGGAAGTTGTATATGAAATCCCACAAGAAGCTATGATAGCATCTATCACAATACCGAATGGCCAGGAGAAAATCAGTTCGATGATATGCAGCCGAGGGAGGGGCTTCGAATGTCAAAGAATACATTTCCCACCCGGCCAAGAGATAGAAATTGCTATTGTTGTTGCTTCGTCAGCGTTGATACTTTATATCTGAACCAGAGATTAGACGTAGCCTAAAAGAGCGGTTTTACTTGAATATTTCTGCATACTATTATACCAGTCAATACATCTTGACTTAGTCAAGTGTCCGCAATCGGATTCACGTATCAACATTAAAGATGTTCTTACAAATAGACAGCTGACTCTTGTAAAATATCTCGTCATATTCTTGACTTGATTGGCGTCAAGCCGTAGGAAGTCCAGAACTCGAGGCAATCATAACACCTCCCAAGCTCTTCTTTGGATCTCGGTAACGCGAAAACCCCGGTTTCATGCATTAACTCTTTAATCCACTCTATTTGCTTCTCGACTAGAGAGCCGGTGCCGTCAGAGGGTTTATCCTCTCCCGCAAATCCAAGGATAAGTTCCCACCAATCATGTACAATTAGGTCCGTCAATATCTAAAGGCAGAATGTGTTAGCGGGGTTGAATCAATCAACAAAAAGCACTTACGTATCGTTGTCCGGAGGCCTTTTGAAACTGGCAGTGAACAGCGACGATTGCTCTTGCAACATCCAGCCCATGGATCATATGCAAACTTCTTTTGCCCCTCAGTTGTTCCTTAGTTGCAGCAACTCTATCTACCCAGTGTTTTGGATGCCGTGTCCCACCCCAGAGACCGGAAAGGTTCAATACAGCCCCGCCAAGTTGGCGTAGCTCATCTTCTGCAATTGCCCTTTCATCATGTGTGTCATATCTAGAATGCCTTGAAACTTGGGTATCTTGATTTGGGATTTGGAATATGCCTGAGCTCCCAAGTTGTATCCAGCAACAGGATAAATCATGGTGAGATGCAATGTATTGCGAATATAGGCGCTTGCTCTGACCTTGCCCCTTGAGTGGAAAGGTTATTAAAACAGTTTTGGCGGGCGGCAGAGCAGCGTATTGCTCCAACTGGTCGTCAGGATCAAACTTGAATTGATATGTACCATCACGACCCGTCGTGGAGGTTGCTGCATACGAGATTTTGTTTTCTTCGAAAAGGGGGATAAGGAAATCTGCGGTCCAACCGGCTCCAAGTATTAGGATGTCGACAATCTTGCCATGCGCCTAGCACGAAAATTAGACTGAATGATGAAGGGGACACAGCGTGGATATTTGCCTGTTCATTAGGTATGGATTGCATTTTAGGTGTATCTGGGTGCTGCTGATCTGGTACTAGAATAATTCTGAGATTCGAGGTAGAATCAATCGGTAACGTGTTGCTGTTGAAGGAGGATGCTGAAGACATTGCTCTGTTAGGGCAGTAGTAGTTCAAATGAATTACAGGTACAAGAAGCGCCTAGAAGAAGAGGTCCAAAATAAGGTTATTATAAGCGAGAGGTGGGGTGACGCAAGACAAATCGCGTCGGCTATTTGGTGTAGTGAGGGGTACATTTGATAATCACACCACCGGAATTGTCCTAATAATAATAATAAGTACAATTTTTGGGATTTCTACGAATTGTATTTTATGTGCTAGCAACTCTCAATGTATAGTGCGCGTTTGATTTCAGTTTAATACCAGACCGTAAGAACTACCGAACGTTCCTTATTGTAAGAGTAACGAATGTTATCAAATCGTAATTATGCATGCTTCAGGATTCAATGCTGTAAAGGGTATAGTTGTGCAGCCCCGCATAATTTGTAGGATAGAAATCAAAATGGTAATGTTAAGCTGTACTATTCATCACCAAGATTTATATATTGCGCCTCATAGCACCGATATCACGGATTGCTCTCCTTTACCACTGGCCAATTTGACAAAAGTTCCTGATCCACTGTTGGGTATGTTGATGATGGTGCCGGATTTTCCAATTTGAGTCCCGCCTAGAGTTACCCAGGCTGGACTACCCTTGGAGTTCGTGATATTCGCTGAAGTCAGTTTACCCTTCGAGTCCCAGGCGATGTCTACAAAGAAGCCATCGCGAGCACGCAAACCTTTGGCATAGCCTCCACCATTTGTAGCCCAGGCGATGGGAAGTGCTGGCAGCAGTCTGATGAGTGTAATACGACCCTTTTCATTATAGTATGCTGCCTTCATATTGTTCACGCTACTATCAGCGCTCAGCCATTCATGACTTTGGAGCAGAGCCTCCACCATGCCCGCTGAACTCCCGAAGTTTGCGTCAATTTGAAACTGGGCCGGCGAGCCAATGTTCATCATGGATGAGGACCTACAGCCTTGTTGGAGCTGAACAATGACACTATCACCGACGAGCTTTGAGTTGAAATATCGAGCACCAAGTGCCATAGCCCAAGCACGTGGCCATCCAGCAACCGCCCCTCCATTGCTTATACGCCGATTCAAAGATGAGATAGCCCAATTGAATGTCGTTTGATTTGCTGAAGTGATCTGTGCCAGAGGATAAGCTCCGATAAGCTGAGAGACATGTCTATGATCTGGTTCAGTCTCAGCATAGTCCTCTATCCACTCCATGATACCACCATATTGGTTTTGTCGTAAGGGAGCCAATTTGTTTCTAAGCGTCATGATTTGGGAAGTAAAGGAGCTATCTGTGATATTTAGTATATCTTGAACTTCGAGAACAATTCCAAATAAACTCCAAAGAAGTGTATTATCAATAGTTGAGCCACATGTCACTGAAGCTGAACCTTTGTTAGGAACAAGAAACGTGTTCTCCGAAGACGTTGTAGGATTGGTAACCTTCCAGCCTTTATAATCGGTCAAGAAGTCAATATAAAATGCTGCAGCATCTTTAATAGGATCAAAATTGCTCCGAAGAAATTCAATATCCTTTGTAAAAAGATAATAATCATAAGTGTGCATGACAAGCCATGCTAAGCCTTGGGTCCAGGTTGTTGCTGGCTGCCAGTCATCTTGGGGAGCAGTGTCACCCCACAGGTCGGTATTGTGGTGAGCGCAGGAACCTCGAGCATTAAACATCTTTTTAGCTGTGTTCTTCCCGTTTGTATTCACAACCTTGATGAAGTTAAAAAATGGTTCATAAATATCATCAGCTAGGTCTATGTGTAGGTGTTAACATCTTCTTTTAGAATGGATGGTGAGCTTACTGGTGACTAGAGCATGCCAATAGTTCATTTCTATAAGACTCATTAGCAAGCTCTTGCTTCTACGTACAGGCAAAACATTGTTCATCAGTGTGGAACCTTACGCAAATTGATGTTAATCGTAAACCGTGAGCCCCACATCGGTTTCCCATCTGGATTCCAAATGCCTTGCAGATTTGCGGGTAGGGTCCCTATTCGAGAGGAAGCTATGAGAAGATATCGCCCAAATTGAAGGAAAAGCACTGCAAGCTCTGGATCGTAGACCTGGGATATTGCAGAGATGCGTTGCGAAGTTGATTTAGACTTCTGAGCCGAGCTTGAATTGCCAAAGTTGAACTGTGAGCGCCTGTAGATAGCCTGATAGTCGCTCACATGCTTTGATCGAATTGTATCATAAGGTGTCTTGATAGCTTGCAAGTCAGAAAGAACTTTAGAGAGTTGGTCAGACTGCCTAAAGTTGGTCCATGATGTTACATAAACCCATGCTTCGTTTGCTCCAGTGCATTTGACTTGGTTACCTGAGACAGTTACGGTACCACTAGGAGCCACGATTCTAGCACCTACAGCGTACTTCATCGGATCATTGCCGCCGCTATCTCCTGTCATGACAATAGTATCACTTCCAGATCCGGTGCTTACAGTGCTTCCTCGGCGGAGACTGATTGAAAAGGAGAGAGATTTGGTCTGATTCGCTGAGATATGAATAGCTATGATATTCTCAGGATTACTTGCGATGTATTCGCGACTGTAGGCGACACCACCAGAGGTGTAATATAAACCGGATGTAGCATCACTGATATCTAGCCAACGCTCATAATTTCCAATTGTGGAATCATGGCCCATTATGAGATCCATTTGGCCTAGAGAGTTGTAATTGCGCGCCGAGTTTGGCACGCCATCGTAGTTGGCTGTCGCAAGCGTTTGTGCGTTTGCAAAATTTCCGTTAACAATCTCACTCCGAATAGTAGGCATCGTCTTCAACGCGTTCGGGTTGATGCGTGACTGAAGCATACCGTTCCAGAAAGAGTCCTCATTTAGCCATATTGAGTCATTCTTCGCGCCTCCTGGAATAGAGGCACCGAGGCGACCATTGCCAATGAGGAAGCAATCATTCCATTGTACACCCGCGCTAGTCTGCCACAGCCTGGAAGGATTTGAAGCAGAGTTTGGAGGATTTATGATTGCACATTGTACCGATAATATGAGATAACTGATAAAGTAAGAGTAAAATACAGCCATTTTAATCGAGTTCTGCAACCGTAACACGGTGACAGCCATTAAAGCAAACACAAGATAAAAGGAAAGATTTCTTCTAGGTTATATAATATCTGACACCAATAGATCGGGATGTTCTAGTCACGTAATGAGGAGATTGATTTATGTAGCAGATGCGGAGAAATTTGCCACATAGATCATACAGACACGGCTAATTTCGGATCTTCTTGCATATATATTGTTGCTTCATGGTTTACTAGTGCCATGCAATGCTATGCAATCACATGATTAATATCCAAAGGCTACCAGATTATGGTTGAGTTTGCTATCTTCCGGAGTTGGCAAGGTTATAATATATGTGGCAGTGGATAGAACTTGAATTTCCCACGAGTACAGCGATGGTTAATTGATTATAGTAGCTACTTTCGTCATTAGCGTCTTCAAAGGCGCATGGCGGCTAAGTTTAGACCTGGGTTAATACATTGCCGAATTTGCGAAATAAAATCGGTTAAGGTAGAGCTGGAAGCGCACCACACATACGAGATTAAATGTACCGCAAATCCCAATCTCTCCTCTTGCCTGAAAACATTATCGACAGCGGCGAAATCATGTTAGAAATTACAACGTCGGGTAGACTTCGACCATCAACCATAACCATGAAATCAGCAAGGTCCATGCTGAAGCAGATATAGTAGACACAAAGGTAATACAGTTATAATTGAAAGCATATAACGGTTTACCATAAATAAGAACGGGTTCATTCTCATCCTTACAAAAGATTTGTGAAGTAGTTCAAAGTCATTAATTATAATATGGCATATGTTGCCAGTGAGCGGGTTTGTCTAAATCTCACTTCACGACATAAAATAGAGACTTGAAACCCTCTATTTCTAAGACGAGCAGATGAATATATGTATAGAATGCCATAATTCCTATCAGCATTTGACTGAAATTCGATACTGAATCTAGGTTTATAAGAAATCAAAGATCCGTAATTGTTCGATTATATTACAAATGCATATAGCCTTAAACCTAGTTTTCATAATGACTTACTAAGGGTTCTGCAAGCTAGTCAAGTCATACAAAAAGAAAGAGAATAAAATATTAATAACGGGTTTACATAATGCTATATATTAGATACAGACTGTTATTTCTGTTGGGAAGGATAAGAACCAATACGCAATCCGTACAATTCTCATCGCTAAGTTATTATATAAGCATGATTATAAAAAATGATTATTCAAAAGAGCAGATTGATTGTGTTAAACATGTTTTATTGAGTTCGAAAATGCAATGTCACAATTTATTATGGAAAATTGACAGACTAAAGAAGCTGTGCTAAGCATTTTGCCTAAGATATGTTAGATAGAATCGATTGAGAAAATTATTAGACCGGTTGCCTCATGTGGAGTTGGGCATGCTTATCTTTGATTTATAACAATCTATGGATATGGCCCCAAATGCCTCTTAGTCTCCAATATCGAAGAAATTATATTCGATATAGCGTAGAATTTCTATGTAAGCAGTCACTCTACGATTCAAGAATTTTCTATGACCTTCTAGTTAAAATTCAGATATTTTATGGTATAAACCAAATTTGTCAAACCCCTATAATATAATTGCTATACAGTCCAGACCATATTGTGATATCAAATCATGTTTCACATATGATTAAGTGAACATTTTGTAATTATAGTTCATGTTTGAATACATCTTCAGATTAGCATGGAATTGTTAGGCAGCTACCAGATGATTATCATAGAAGTCGCACATGTCAACACCTTCATAGTGTATGGTTTAACCTTTGAGCAACCAATGCCAATCGAAAAAAAAATTGAGTCGAATATATGGGAGTGCAAATTCAAATTAAACTCACGGTTAAGACAACATATTTTCAGTTGCTACCGTTGTAATAATGAACTCGGTAGTAAGATGATTTTCTGGAGCTAGACTGCGTCATTATAAAATCTGTCAGCCCCAGGTTTCTAGATCTGCCGATCGCTCAAGTTGCATATTCAAGTGTCTTTTGTACAAGAGCGTGACCACCAATCGTTTTTCATTATATTCCAGTATGTCTCTAATTTGTTGGATAATTTTTATTATTCTGCATTGCCCACTACACCTAATTTTATCACCTTTGAAGGGTAAGAATACTGTGCATATGTGGTAATAATAACAATCTTCAGGATAATTTCCAAAACTTTTCAGACTCAAACATAGAGTCTAAGGGGGAATATTACGAGCTTAGCATAGATTTACTGGCCCTCATTTTGGAACTCTTAAACGATCATTAAAATAATGCGAAGATACTCTTTAATGTATGATGACGCTCCCAAACCCCTTCTCACGCCACCGCTAAATTCCTTGCATTGTTCACATTTCCGAGGGATGGGTTCAGCCACAAAGTCTAAAATGTTGCCAAGCCGACCATTTGACATCTAGATTGAATGACGATGAGCACAAGCAAAGCTACCAAAACATACCATGAGACCAAAAATTAGGGGTAGTAAGTTCTGATCTTGTAGATAGCTTGCAATGGATGGAATGAATGGAAATTAAGCTTGCCGTCATACTCTTTTACTGGCACGCTAATCATTAATTTCATTATAAGGTTCCGTCCGTGCCAGTATTGACGTTGGAAATAGACATCTACTTAATTTTTAGAACGCCATATTGATCAAAATGAATATTTCCAACCCTGGCCAGCACAACACAGCTCAAGCAAGCGAGGGTAATGCTCACGTAACTTGGGCTAATAAACTTCTGCGTAAAGCACCTCCAGCTGCTCGAGGCCACATCGTCGCAGCAATCGGCGAATTCGCTGGAACCATATTCTTCCTATTCTTCGCATTTGCAGGAACTCAGGTCGCCAATATCTCATCGAATCCTAATACCGGAACTACCATTGTCACTACTGTAGCACAAAAGAATCCTGCTCAGTTGCTTTATATTAGTTTGAGTTTTGGATTCTCTCTAGCAGTAAATGCTTGGGTTTTTTTCCGAATCAGTGGGGGCCTTTTCAATCCTGCAGTATGTACTCCTCCAAACCTGAAACACATTTTTAATAGCTCAGGTAACATTTGGGATGTGGATTATTGGATCTATAACTTGGTTCCGCGCTGCACTTCTTATAATCGTTCAAATTCTCGGAGCGATTGTAGCAGCCGCTCTTGTTAATGTGCTGTTCTCTGGTGGTCTAAATGTTAGTACAACGCTTGCGACAACGACATCAATAACCCAAGGATTTTTTATTGAGATGATTCTTACCGCACAACTTGTGTTTGCTATCTTTATGCTTGCCGCGGAGAAACACGCTGGGACTTTCATCGCTCCTGTTGGAATCGGACTCGCTCTATTTATAGCGGAACTAACTGGTAAGTTTCTCGTTTTGTCTACAATCTCTTGCTGATGAATTAGGTGTGTTTTGGACTGGCGGTTCACTTAACCCTGCACGATCCTTTGGACCCGCCGTCATTGTTGGAAGCTTTGAGGGGTACCATTGGTTGTATTGGCTTGGGCCGCTGACGGGATCCTTGTTAGCAGCAGCGATATACAAATTGATCAAAAGCTTGGAGTATGAGAGTGCCAATCCAGATCCAGAAAATAATCCAACGCCTTCTCGTACCAGAGCTGCAACATCTGGGTCGATATCAAGACATACCACAGCAGTTGAGAGCCCTACAGATGATGAACACCGAAGCAAGCCAGGGAATTGAAGAGGCGTGATGCACGTTATTACGGTTACAGATGAGTTTTAGACATTGTAGAAGGAAAACCAGGAGAAGAGGAGTAGATTAAGGCATATGTCTGGACAGTGTAAGAAATTGATGTTATATTATTTGTTGGCAAGTGAAATATTTTTAAGAAGTACTGTTTTTATGTTATCAATTTTTTGTGTGTCAATCAACTTTTTACTGTTTATTGGGACGATCTAACGCAGGGTAATCAAACGTTTTTGATCAGCCACCCCTCTTACTGATTTTCTGGTTTACAGGCAATCATGTGTCGTCAAAGTTTATTTGGAAGCCTAGATGAATAAATCTTTGGCCAGGCGCAACAGGTTCTAGTATTGCAGCACTATAGTATATTTAGCCAGCCATATTGCAAGGTTTGTAAGCTATTAGACTTTATTAGATTATAGCTTAGTTTTCATCATCAACAAATACAACACACCCCTTTCGAGGAGTTTGAATTAGAACTGAATATTCAAATATTGCTTTTCAACTCTTGCATAGTCTGTTCAGCTTTAATAATTTGCTTATACTGTGTCCAGAAACAGAGAGTCGACACAAATCCTGATCCAGTAGTTCAATAAACGGATAATCTAGCAACAACCATCTTTAGATTAAATTCCATAAGTCTACTCTGTGCATTTTGACTTTCTCGGAAGGCATCAAAACTTCAGTACAGCAACACAAATTCCAGACCACAGCTGACAGCAAATATTATCCATAGCATATGTTACTACTAATAGGATACAAGCATGCTGTCGTACTGGCTTTAAAGCGTCTACGGAGAGAGAATAGTAGAAGTTGGGAATGCACTGTTTGTTTGGCCTGCTTCAAGATGTCACTCAAGCTCAAGATTAAAAAACACGGCTATTTACTAAAAAGTCAATACCTTTAGTATTGAAAGCAAAGCCTCTGTTGCCCTAAAAATATCAGAGTCAACAATCACAGGTGTGCTACTGTATCACTATCGTTAATAGACCCGGATATTAGGGGCGAAACAGCTAGCTATGGAGGGACACTTGCTTTGTTCGACTGTATGTAGATTTCTCTAAAATCACAAGCGAAGTAACTTGGTATGTCAGTATCTTACAAATGACATACATATATCTATATATCTATATCAATTTGTGTCTCAACTATCCATCTAAAACTTCGGGAAGCTACCTCTTACCTAAGGAAACCGAGAATATTTGAGTATATCTCTGCAGATCCCCAAGCGCTTTCACAACTATGTCAACAATTAAATATTTATAAAATTCACCAAGATATCCTACTAGTCAATAAATCGACGTATTATTCCAACTGGTATTAATGATTTCCTGTTATGTAATAGAAGGCGCCTATGAGGTTTTCTCGCATTTATGTTGGGCATACTATTGCTATTACAGACTTCCCCCACTACCTCAGTGTAGTATCTCTATCTTACTAAAGACTCTAAATAATATCCAGCAGATAGAATTCAGAAAACATTCTTACTATTCTGTCCCAAATACCTCTAGTCAAGTCACCTTTGACCAACGTTTCCTACCTTTCTAACCAAACCAAGCCGTCCGCCTGCAACACAAAATTGGCCGCTACTTAAAATGCATTTCCCCATTGAGGGGCATTGATGATTATACCCATAAGGCAACCACTAATAATTCCAGTGACTGGCAGTGTTATAATCCATCCACCATAAATCCATAACACCATACGCCAGTTAATGCTCTTGTAGGTGCCTGTGCAAAGTCCAACACCAACTGTTGCACCAACTATACACTGAGTGGTCGAAATAGGGAGTGCAAGACGAGTTGCCATGACGACTGTGGTTGCGCTACCCAGCTCCATACAGAATCCACGTGAAGGTGAGTGCAACGTTAGGCGATTACCAAGATTACGCATGATGTTGTAACCGTAGGTCCAAAGACCAATGGAGATGGCAGCACCACCATATACAAGGATCCAAACTGGAACGGGAGACTTAGAGGCCAGGGTTCCAGTACTCCAGATGAGATATACGGCGGCTAATGGACCAACGGCACTGTATGAATATTAATATCATCGGACGCCATAATAAAGATCAGATGGGGTAGTCTTACTTAGAAACATCATTAGCACCATGAGCAAATGAAGCAGTACAAGCAACAAGGACTTGAAGAAACGAGTACGTGTGCTCAGCTTTGTTGTCGAAGTGTTTGGCCTGTGCGTGCATCTTTTCTAGATCACCAGTGAGGAGAGACCTTTTGTTCTGCTCACCGACGACATCTTGGTTGACACCATGGAAGAAGTAGTAGTTGAAATAATACCAGAGATTGCTAGGAGTATAGAAAGGTCCATCGCGCTTACCAGCGGTGAGTTCGAGAGATTTGTCCTGTGCTCCAAGAGATGATAAGGGAGCGTCAGCTGAGACACGATCGCCATTTACGGACTCCACCTTCATACCATCGGCTTTGGCTACTCGCTGGTGTTCGACATCGTTGACTGGGTTCATAACCGCTGATCCCTCACTTTCCAGTTGTTCCTTCGTCTTGTGTCCACGGTAGTAATCTTGAACGACTTCCTCTCCAGACTGGTTTGGTGGGACCTCACCTCGTCGGAGGAGTAGCGGTCCTTGGAACACGTCGTACCATTTTAGTTGCCAGTCATCCAGAATCAGCTTGCGATGAAGATAAGGAAGTAGGAAGATGGTCGCAAGCAGACCGCATCCAACTCCAGTCCCTACTATAACACCAACCAATTCTTTTGCACCCCATTTCTTCGTTGTAGCTGTAGTAGATGCGGCACCCTTCCAGACAATCAACACTAAGAAATCACGTCAGCTTTATCCCAAGATTGACTTCGTGGAGGCAACTTACTGGTCAAAATACCAGTCGTAAATGCAACGTATATGGGAACTGTGAAGAAGGCCATGCGAGCAGGATTCTTTCTCCTCATTACTCCAAATTCTGTGATGAGGAAGAGAATTGCGCCGAAGGCTCCAGCGATTCCGGGGGCGATAGCCCAAGCTGCGAATACCTGGGAGACACCATTCCAGCCCCAGTTAACACCTTCCGTGCCGAGGGCAGCAATTCCAACACCAATAACACCACCAATGATAGAATGCCTAGTGTCCAGTTAGAGGAGTGCCACATGAGGGCAGTCTTATAGATGGGAAGGCCGCTAATGAAAAGACGAGAGTGGCACAACTTAGAATCACCGTGCGAGATTGAACAGCGTGCGAATCATCGGTCTATGAGAATTCTGGAAGAACTTACGTTGTAGAGACAGGCATTCCGAGGCGGGTCGCCAGTGTCAGATATAGAGAAGATGAGACTAGAGCGCACGTCATACCCAACATCAGAATAGTAGGTTCCTGCTCGAAAGCTTTGGTGGTGAGGATCTTTCCACGGATGGTATCAGCCACACGAGCACTATAGGATGTTAGCAATTATGACTGTGACCACAGTGTAATAGAATTTACCCCACACCGATGGCCCCAGCAAACTCCATGATGGAGGCCAACACCATAGCTTGCTTCAAAGTCAACGATCGAGAAGAGACTGATGTAGCAAAAGCATTGGCGACATCGTTGGCACCTGTTTTGTTTTGTCAGTTGTATTATAGAAACTTCGTTATCTGCACATACCAATATTCCAAGCATCAAGAAATGCAAATATCATAGCAGTTGCAAAGATGTAGTCAAATTGATGGAGGATCGGCATCTTGAAGATGTATGACGGAGCTTTCTGCCCGCTGAGACTAGGTGGTAATGGTAATGCTGCTGCTGCAGAGTGTGTCTCCTTGAGGAGCAATAGAAGACTGGCATATCGAGCATATTTAACCACTGCACATAAGAATCGACTTGCCACTCCTACACTTCCTCCAATTTATGGCTGGTTAGAAGAGAGGACTCACGCATCCAATTGTAGTCCCAGTATCGAGACCGTGGACTCGGTTGAATCCATGTGGAAGCGTTTCTGGCCCACTAAAGAGGCAAAGCATCCGACTTCAATCATAGAAGGCTACGCCCGTTCAACTTGGAAGCCTTGGAGTTTGCTTGGAATGTCGTCTGCACTGCTTCTGTGTAGCACAAGCACATGTTACTTGTCGTTCCAAGAAACATTGGCGGAGATCGGATGCTTCTTGGTATTCTCGATTGAGCGGGCCAAGATATTGGCGCTGGGCGGAAAGTTCATGTAGCGGAGAACGGCGGGGGCATTCAAGAAAAAGCTTTGTACTGGGCTCTCAGCAACTTGGCAAGGACGCCAATTGAGAACGCATAGCTGACACACGTGGGTGGGCCACCTGAGATAATTGGTTCTTATCTACGACGTCTCTTCTAACCCTTAACACCGTGGTGGAGGGTGCGCTGGTAAAACAAGTCTTTGAAACGAGACTGAGCATTGCATCAGCGCAACTAATTTCATGTGTAAATGTATTAGAGCTATGTATTTTATAAACAGAATACATACTCATTTATGGAATTTCACGTTTGAGGCTACTAGTAAGATATCACCAGTCCTAGAAGTATTAACATATCTTGGGAAGAAGTCCGAGAAGCTGTGAGTTGACCTGTATTACGTGGGCAACAAAGCCTTACGACGTCGAGTGAATATTGGAGGCAACCATGAGGACTGGCCAATAAGCAAGGTTACATGACCGTACCAAGCACCTATTTCAGCGCTTGACGATTCATAATAGGACCAAGTTATGACCTCTTGCAGTTACCCCAATTTTATTGTAGTATGTCAAGAATGAATAATAGATCCTTCCCACGTGTGCATAGATGTACTCCACGTTAACCTTCTTAGGGCCTTGGGAAATTGGCTAAGAACTCGAAATCTTTTTGCTCGGACAAGGGCGTAAAGCTCTGTGATATTCTCAAAACAATGTCTTGGTCTTGGTAAATTAGTCAATGAACGTAATAAAACTCATACTATGTAACTTTCCCGTGAGATCATTTCTGCGGAGCATTTTTACGACAGTCAAATAAGCTGTTGATGAATCGGTAAATAAAGCAAAGCAATAACAAAATTCAAAAACTCATAAGCTACAAACTAGCATTATCTTAAAAGTCATTGATATTAGACTGCTTAGTTCATCAAAGGCGGAGACAGTTATTATTGCCCACAACTTCCCGTGTATGCCTACCGGACTGACCGTGCCAAATGCTAAACACTGATTGCTGGTAGCACTTAGACTATCCAAGCCTAGGAAAATTTGCTATCTGGTATGTTTACAGTTCATCATCACGCGCTTCTATGTACTCGAATTGAATTACAATTCACACACCATAGTGCAGCTGGGTAGATCAAGAGAGTTTCTAGGACTCTATAGACTCGATTTACAAATAAAAGTAATACTTGTCGTAGTCACAGTGGCAACAGTCTGAATTAAATTTCAAACTTGGAATAGCAAATTGGTAACAACGTGGCCACTTGAAGATAAGAAAACCACACCGAGATCAGTTTTCCATTGTCTCGAGCACAATCCAATTAACGAGACTACGCGAGAGATGCTCAATGAAAGCAACAAAGGCAACAAAGGCAACAAAGGCAACAAAGGCACAGAGTGGAGTAAGCACTCAGAGTAGATGTATGAAACGTAAACTTTTCATATCTCATGAGTTACATTTTCAAGGGGGAAAACTTTGAATATCGCATATATTTAACGTGAGTGGCTTATCAAGAGCATTTTCTTTTTGTAACTAAGTATCCCCTGACCTTTGTCTATATATCTCGAGACATTCATTCAAGTACGGCGCAGGCGTTTTAATATAATATCTGGTTTTGTAAACACTGGAAACTGAGAAATGAAGGGAGCGAAGGGGGAGAATGAATGGAAAGGTATATATAGAGGTAGGGCTGAGGCGCCGTATTTCCCATTGCACAAGTAGCGTTTTGAAAGCTAGATATGCAACCACGATGATGAAAACGGACAGATTCTGCGGTGCTAAGTAACTGGTGTCCGAAAATTGGAATAACATCGAGGACTTTATTACATAATTTACAGAAGCCAGTCGGTAAGCCACATTACATCAACTAGGCTAGCTCTTTATTACGGAGGTATCAAGAGGCGAGCTTCATTTCATCATGTACTGTCATAAACCATTGATGTCAAAAAGCTTTAGAAGCAAATCACCAAAGAGAGAGGAGTCTTGATGACGATCCAAGGGGTCACAATGTAAGAAACAATGCAATTCTGAAAGTTTATACTCTTATTCTTCTCATTATTATTTGCTACACCTCTCATCCTACTCTATATTAGGTGTAACTAACACTTTCTTTGCTACTTCTGCCACATCTTGACCCTCGTAACCAGCAAGTTGATGATCTTTAAACTTTCGTGCTGAGATTTTCTTGGCGAATAAAATGTCAAGCTCCTCAAAAGTACGTCCCATGGTCTCAGGAAGGCGGAAGAAGGCCCAGGTGAAGGTAAGAAACGCGCAAGTTCCCCAAATGAATCCCGTATATCCCTTCAAGTTCCATTCGGTTGGGTTCATAAAGTATGGTTGCAGGACATTCGAGATGACACTAACAATGTAATAGGAGTTTCGAGCGAGACAAATAGTCTTTTGTCGGAGGCGGGTTGAGCCCATTTCCGCAGGGAGGGCCCATCCTAGCTGGCCGACGGAAAGTTGGAAAATAAACGTCCAGGCGAGAGTTAATACAGCTTGTGTCATTCCGATACCATTAATAGATGTCTTTGTGTTTAGGATGCCAATAACATAGAGAACACAACCCATGCTGAACATACCCCACAGATAGATTGTGCGGCGACCGAAATAAGGTATGAAGAGGAACCAGGACATGAATGTACCAAAGAGCGCCATAGCTGTACCACCAACGTTTAGCTTATAAGTTACATCAGTACTGAGGCCGACTTGTTGAAAGAAATAGGTAGAGTTGTAAGCAAACGTCGAGCCAGAAAGAATTTGGCCAGCGAATACCATACACGCAATTTCTGTGCGGCGGAGTTCAACGCCTACGAAGCACTGTTTGTAGGATGTTCCGATCTCAAGTTCTTGTTCGAGCTCATTTGTATGGACGATAGATGCGAGGATTGTTTTAGGTTCGATGCCAGAGGATTTGCGAATGAGTCGCTTGAGTGACCTCTCGGCGTCTTCGAGGCGGCCTACCCTGACTAAATGCCATGGAGATTCGGGAGCAAAGCACAAGATTGGGATCAAGAACGCTGGCCACACCCACTGGATAGCTATCAAAAGATTAGAATGGACAAATGATCTAAGTGATCTGGTCAAGGACATGAACTTACCGAAAGGGATCTTAAACGCCCACTGATTTTCGACATTGACGAGGCCCGCAAGAACTCCGGCAGCAATCAACTGACCAATGATGAAACACTGAAGGGATGTTAATTACAAATTGCTTATGGTACTCTTCTCAGCTTACCATATTTGTATAACTGGTGAGATAGACTCGGAGAGAGAGTGGAAGCACCTCGGACGCATAAGCTGGAGCAATCGTCGCAAAGACACCCCAAGGCAAACCGCATATCAGTTGTCCAACCAGCAAAACCTCGATGTTGGGCGCGAAGAACACAATGAAGAGAGTGCATGAAAGGAACACAAGTGACCCAACAATTACGCGCTTCACCCCAAATTTGGTAACAAGTAGACCATTAAGAAGTGCGCCAATGAATGCCCCGATACCCGAAGCATTTCCTAAACCGGCTTGCCATGCTGCAGTCAACTGGTAGCCCACTCCAGGGAAGTAAGTGCCGTATTTTTTCGCGAATTCGGGGTAGGCGTAGAAATTTCCGATCAGGATGGTGTCGTATCCCTCCATGATCACGCACATGGAGACCAGCAGGGCCCACATGATGGCAATTGGGTACGCCTTGATAGCTTCGAGAGCTGTGAGCTCGTGCTCCATGGCCTCGCCGTGTCGTGCGGCATCGTTTAATTGAGTGCCCTGCATTTGCAGCTGGAGGTCGACATCTTCAAGTTCGAGGCGCGAGGGGGTGACCTCTTTGCTCAAGTCCTTAATGTTCTTCTCCATGACCAGGTAACAATAGAGGGTTGATCGAGAGGAATTCAAGTATGTATTGCGGCCCAGAAGGTCTCAACTGAGGTGGGATGAAGATCTATCGAGGTTGGAAATCGCGCCCTACTTATACTTCGATGCTCCTGACGCTCCTGGTCGACGGCGACAATATTCTTGACTTAGTCCTCCCCGCTTTGCAACACACTGTGTGGCATTTGGTCGCATGACAGTTAGTCTGGTTTGCGAATCTGGGGAACGCGGTTCCCCAAAAATACTTTTCCCCAGGCATTCCCCAGATCTGAGACGCTTGGCCATACTATTCACTGCTTCTAGTGATCTGAGTACTGCCGAGTGGCCTATCATAACCACAGAATTCCAGGACGAAGGTTTTTTCATTATTTGAATTCCGCTCTGGCGACGGAGAAGCGCTGCGATGGTTGGTCAATGGCAGCTAAAATGCTACTCAGTGCCGTAGATGCTCGGCTGAGCGAACGAGAATACTCGAACTCCGCCGCTGTCAATCGCCAAGGGAACGAAGGGCTTGGAGCCGCGGCGGAGATGCTCACCAATCAATCGCTGCCATAGCCGCTCACTCTAAAGATTGCCCGATATGGGGTTTGACATCCAATCATATCGTCCCAAGTCCGCACCTCCTTGGAACTAGATAATGTTGTTTAGATAGTTCGTGGAGACAGAGGAGGGAAATTGGACATCTCTAGACCATTCTCCTCTTTATCATGTAGTCGATGATACGGTAAGCGGGGAGGAGCGAGGGTACATGACCTGCAACCCCGCCATGGGGAAAGCATGAATTCTCTTTATATCGCCTCGCTCTCTAAAAGCTGCTTGAGACCTGGAGTTCGCCTTCTACTCATCGAGAGAATTTACGTCTCAATCAATTTGCCCCTCATCATTGATATACCTTAAAGATGCCTGCAGCACTCCAAATTGCTGTTACCATTGCGTTCTTCACCGTCCAAGTTTTCGGTGTCAACAATGGCCTGGCGAGGACGCCTCAGATGGGTTGGGTTAGTCAAGATTGTGGCTAAGGAAACGTTTTCGATATATCTAACCTCTTTGTAGAACAACTGGAACGCCCTTGGCTGTGACGTTTCCGAGTCTCTCCTCCTTGATACCTCTACAAAACTCGTGGACTCTGGTCTTCGAGATGTTGGTTATAACTATGTTGTATTGGACGATTGCTGGTCCGATGGACGTGACGAACATGACTTTCTGAAAGTGGACCTCAAAAAGTTTCCAAGTGGCATGAAGGCAGTTGCAGACGAGATCCATCGACAAGGATTGCTCTTTGGGATGTATTCAAGCGCTGGAGAAATGACTTGTGCTCGCTATGGTACGTAACGTCTCATGCAAAGTCAAACAGGGCTGATGTTAAAATAGCTGGATCGTTGGACTACGAGTCAAACGATGCAAAGAGCTTTGCAAGTTGGGATGTTGACTATCTCAAATATGATAATTGCTATCATATGGGACGTTTCGGAACCCCCAAACTTTCCTTTGATCGATATAAAGTTATGTGGGATGCCCTGAACTCAACCCAGCGTCCGATCCTTTACAGTCTCTGCAATTGGGGAGAGGACTATAGTCATACAGTATGTTTGGTACTTACCTTCAAGTCACGGAAGGCCTTTGGCTAATTGATTGGTAGTGGGGGATGTCCATCGCAAACTCATGGAGAATGTCTGGAGATATATACGACTCCTTCACTCGTCCAGATGACCTCTGCTCTTGTATCGACCCTGCGAGCCCACTCTGCGTGGCACCAGGTACACACTGCTCTGTCTTGAACATAATAAATAAAGTCGCACCATACGTTGATCGAGGTCAACCTGGTGGATGGAATGACTTGGACATGTTGGAAGTCGGCAACGGAGGAATGACGGATAATGAGGTAGGTTTCTTCTATACCAGTCAAGTGTCTATCTGGCAAGGACTGCGCTCATGTTGATTATAGTACAGGGCCCACTTCTCCCTTTGGGCTGCTCTTCGATCTCCTCTTCTTATGGGCAATGACCTTCGAAGTCTCTCTGCACTTTCTCTCTCCATCTTAAATAACCCCGCCGTGATCGCAATTAGCCAAGACCCCGAGGGTCGCTCAGCTGCTCGCGTGCGGCGTGACACCCAAGTTCCAAAGGATAAGTATGGTATGGGAGAGATTCAAGTCTGGAGTGGATCACTCTACGGCGGTGACCAGGTTGTCATCCTTTTGAACGCAGCTGAAGAAGACTCTGAAATCAGTGCCAGCCTCGAGGAGATTTTCTTGCATGACGGGCCAGAGGGATCGGCGCCACAAGTCCAGGAAGAGTGGGAAGTTTATGACCTATGGGCAAATCGTATGGACAGTTCTTTGGCACAGCATATTCTTGATGCGCCAGCAGACAAATTGGAGAAGTTGTTCAAAGATGCAAACTGGTATAATGCAACGGAGATCTCTTATAAGGAGGGATTGAAAAACAGTGACTTGAGGTTGCTGGGAAAGAAGATTAGTAGAATTGCCCCAGGTGGAATACTGACAGCTACGGTGAAGCGGCATTCAGCGGAGATGTTTCGATTAAGGAGTGTTGGGGATGGAGGGAAGAGAAAGGTTCATGCGAAAGATGAATTGTAATCTGGCATCACCGTAGACGAAGATCGGTGACTATTATGTAGATTGAGAGGAGTCATGACATCTATAAGATAATATTAGTCTACTGAATTGTGATATTCAAATATATCACTAAAAATACATGGGCCCATGCACGCCCAAAATCTGGGAATGAATTTGAGTGAGGAGAATCGAGGGGTAACCTTAGTTTAATCACGTGTAGCCTCGGTAACAACCTAGTCACTTTCTAGACACTACATCACTTCCTTCCAATCCCGATTGATTTATTCAGCTATTGTGCTCCGCCGCTAGCTGTTATGCCGCTAGCGTATCAAGGCTCTGTTGTTGATGGTTTTGGACTACGAGACTAAAGGATGAGATTGTCTACCTCTTGTCAAGCGTGCCGGTATATCCCCTCCCGGATTCATATGTAGCGACTACAGTATGAAGTCTGCGGAATAAGACTTCAAACACAGCCAAAAGCCCTGGTCACGTTGCAAGACTTTGTAGTGGTGGTTTGTTGAAGTAGAAGATGGATAACAACTTTCTCGTGGATAGATGACTGACTTTTTGAATACACTTAGTGCTCGCCGACGCAAATGTGAAGCTTTTGAACTCGGAGCCGCATGTACCTATTGCAATGAGAGAGGTCTACAATGTACTAGAGACTCGTCAACCCAGTCCCCATCCTCGTCACACTCACAATCACGATCAGTCAAATCCAAGTCCGCTTCAAAAGATGTAGCTGTGCGGGAACTGGCACCGTCGTCCAGCAACATGTATCCCCAGAGAGTGACTCAACAATCCTATGAGCTGCCGACGCGAGAGTTATACTTGGAGCTTGTGCACCTGTATTTTGATTTCATCCATGATCAGTTTCATACACTATTTCACCGGCCAACCTTCATCGAGGATGTGGAAAATGATCGAGCACCACCTATAATCACTTTTGCCATGATGGCATTGTCTGCCCGGTGAGCCCATTTTGCACTCTATGGGATGAAGCTAGATCTGACATCATGACTAGTTTCTCTTCAAACCCATTGTTTAGTGGCAGCGATCCCAGAGAAAGGGGAGATTCGTACGCCGATCAGAGTAATCGACTTCTTGATCTGCGAGATGTTTCTTTAGCCACTGTACAGGCCTGTGTTTTGTTAGGGGCTTTCAGTATAACGCGAGGAGAAGCAGCCGCGGAGTCGATCTACTATTGTACCGCCTGCCGCATTGCGAACTTCCTCGATTTGGTAAATAAGCCAGCCGCTGATGCCATTGATCGCGAGGTAAATATTAGAGGTAGGTAACCCTCCATATTTGTATACATCTTTTGATTGAATTAGTGTGGTGGTCTCTATGTATGATTGATGTCTGGTCATCTACCGGAGTAAATCTCCCAAGGCAGATGCCGACTCTGGAGAATGTACCTCTGCCTATCGATGAGGTAGCATTCCTAATTTTCAGAAGAGGGAGCGCCCAGACTCCAGATTTCAATGCAGCTCTCACTTCAACATCTTCCCTTCTCGCACAAATGATTAAACTCAACCGAATTCTCGCCGACATCAACTCTTTAAATGCACGTACAGTAGCAGGAACAAGCACAGGCATCACACTCGAGAACGAAGCCATGGATCTCTCAAATGCGTTGAGTGACTGGCACGACAACCTCCCAGCTTATATGCATGATAACTCAAGTAATATTCATCGCTATGCAGCACAGGGACTTGGAAGAATGTTCGTGGCTGTATATCTTGGCTACTACCATTTTGGACAGCTCCTATTTTACCAATTCCTACACGGCGATTGCCATAGCACTATTCTTAACGCAAAGTTTTACGCAAGCAAGTGCAAGGTGTTTGCCGAGTCACTCTGTGAGATGGTTTACGCCGCTCACTCTGTTCCTGGATGCGATGTGCAATACACAATGGTAGGACACATCCTCGTCGTTGCATCTACTGTGCAGATCCACACTTTGCTATTCAGTGACAATGAGGAGCAGATTGCTGCAGCGAGGACACGACTGGAACGCAATTTTGCAATCCTCAGCCAATTGAGGACGTACTGGCCTACGCTCGATATTTGCTTTACGAGGTTAAGAGCATTCCATCGCGCATGTAGGAGCTCAATGGACGAGCCTTTTCGACTCGATCAATGGATGCTTAGATTCTTATCCGAGTTTGCGGAGCCTGTGAATGATAAAATTGTGGGCGGATCAAATGAGCTGGCTTGGTCGTTGGAAAACATTGGGATGAGTCCCGCAAACTCGGTCTAGCTCACCCTGTTCTGGACCTTTCAAAGAGCACGTGTCCAGAATTTCCCAAATAAAAAGATTCCCACAGGAAAATAGACTTCAACTAAGTTGAAAAAGTGACCTGCTAACATGATGGCAGCCTATTAAGAACAGGCTAGAAGGAAGCTTAATTTCATGATTGGGCAGTAAGTTATAAATTCACGTCTACCAACTACCAATTGAACACTAGTGCTTCGTCTCATACTCATTTTCAACTGTTACCTAGACCACTGCTGCATGATGTAATCTGATAGCTCGGATCTCAAACGCAGGAATTCCCTTTCGCCGGGGTTTTTTATTACGTTTGAATAATTCCTGTCTGCAATCAAAATATAAGCCCGCTGGTTTCTATCCAAGCTACTGTTAAATGTGAAAGACCTATTGGGGTACGAGTTGAAGGACGAAATCATCGGATCACGCATGTTTTTCGAAGCTTATTCTTTACGGAAAGTTATCTGGAATTTCAATACCTGCCCTTCCTAAACGCCGCTACCTATGAACTCGAGCAAAAAATCACAACCCAGTCCCCAAGCATAAAACAGTTTCGAACGTTGACCACATGCTTCAAGCTTGTCCACACCTACTTCCAGCAGTAAGCACCAACACCGGCTGGAGTCTTAGCCTCCTTAGCCATAGCTGTGCAAAGTTGAACAAACTTCCCACTATCAAGTTGTCCACCAGCGCTAGAGCATTGATGCTTTTGATCTCCATGATATTTAGCATCGGAGAAGATAGCACCCGCCCAGGCGGAAACGATTGTGGCTACTTGAATTCCAACATTGACAGCTGGTCCGCCGGGCTATTGCAGGTCATCAGTAAGATTGACTCATAGCATATGGGCTTTCAGGCCAAACTTACCAAAGGCAGAGTGGCAATAGCTCCAGCTGTGCCGGCTGCCGCGCCAACAATCTTGTTGATTGCATCGCGTTTCTCGCCTTTCATAATCAGGCACACGGCTTGAGTACGAGAGTCGTATTGAACTCCTCCTTTGTCGGTGCTGGTTTGACACTTGCAGTTCCAGCCGGCGAGAGCGCTGTGTAAAGTTAGCCATCGTGGGTAGTTTCATGTGAAATCACTCTTGGTGCGTACGTGGAGCTCATGAGAGCGGCAAGGAAGAGAGTGGTGAGTTGAAACTGCATGTTTGCGGCTGATACTTGGAAGTCTTTAGGAAGTACTGGAAAGTATGATGCATGTATGTTTATTGAGTAGCAGAAAGTAAGGAAAAGAGATGTGTTTATAGAAGAATGATACTGATTGTTTGCTGTTGTGAATGTGTAGATGATGGTGTTAATTTTGAAGGGAAATCCAGTCCTTTTGTACTTTTCTGTTAATCATTTGCATTGATTTTTCAACCAAGACCTTCTGTTTTGGTAGAATAAGGATGGCATAGCCAAAGGAAGCGGGTTAGTTGATGTGATCTTTTTTTGGAATGGTGGGGACGTGTTTGTTTCTGGATCAATTGCGGCTGATTAATGGGTCCAAAATTGTAAAAGCTAGGTGAAAGCTTGTTTCTTCTCCACATTCACCAGTGCGGCACAGCCTCGCTGCTCTGGGAACGCAGGGTGATAAATCCTAATTAATGCCTTGAATAAAAAAGTTCTGTCGCTTGAATCACTGAAACTGACTACAGCCATCCTACAATTCCTTGATTGCTCCACAAAGTGCTACATGCTTGGACCATATTGACAGGTGACTACAGAAACAGGAATTGTGGGACATCCTGTGCTGATATTTCTGATGATATGATAATAAAGCAGAAGACAACGCCCTATAGCTTATACAAACCACTCGCATAGCGGGAACCTGTTGCCTTTTATTGATGTGTTATATTAGCAACATAGCTACAAACTGAGACGAGATAACTCACTATTTTCTTGCGGCTGATCCCATAAATCTACACTCCTGACGTAACAAAAGTCTGTAGAAAGGCCTATAGTTCATATCAGTATTATTCGCCTTTATGAGTACATTAAAGGAAACATGACTTACTCCAGTACGTCTCATTAGCTCCCGCATCCGGGTCAACTACCAGGCACTGCACCCAAACCTCTTGTTCGAATACATATCTTCTTTGCACTGGTGACGAAAGTTTGGGTTCCGAATGGCAAAGGGCATAGTCTTCGCCTATGAGGGAACTGAAGAGATGTCTTTTGCTTACTTTGTGCGATTCTGTGCTTTTTCTCCCGTTCCTGGTAAGGTAGGCTGACCGTTCTTCCGCTTCATCGGTGATAGTATGGTTAACGTATAGAAGGGGGATAGGGCCACAATCTTCTAACGTCGCAAGGTTTACGGGATGCGTTAGGCCAATCTGTGCTACATAGCAATTCGAAGTTGTCTTCAGCCAAGTCCTGGTTTAGTACTTAGCGTTACATAACATCATCTAACGAAGAGGGAAATTGAAGGCGAAAGAAGCATACGTTTCATTGATAATCACATCACCCTCTGTATAGCAAGTTATTGACAATGGCGTGCCGTATTTATGGTAGTGCACGTTGTCACTACTGAGGTGCGGTCCTATGTTGCATTCTGTGTTGTATCTCAATTGCGCCGCTTGGGTGGTGTATATCTCAGCCTCGGACGCGCGTCCACAGTAGGGCAAGTCTTCTCTGTCTGATTACGGGCTGTTAATTCCATGTTATTTTCTGCACTCAAATATTGGAAAACACTCACACTCGCCGGCATACTCAAGTAAATCATACTGTGTGACATAGCAGCCATCTGTTGTTCTCAACCATGTGCTGCACTCGTTAATCCTCATGCCAAAGCGTTAGAAACTGATCATATTACCTGTCACCGTCAATCACAGTGCCGCGTGTCCAGCATGTTAATGTAAGTTCAGAAGTACCATAACCAGTACCGTAGTATCTCGAATTCGGACACAACTTGTACGGACAAGTCTTACACTCGGTATTCCAGACCGGCTCGACTGAATTGTTGAGCGTTTGGCTCAATGTTGTGGAAACGAGGAAGAGAATAAAAAATGCCCACATGTTATCAGTCCAGTGGTAGATACCCCTCAAAAAGAGGAGGTTGCCAGAACATTATATTCAAAATAGGGACGCCATAAGAGAAAAATCTCAATACCCTTTAGTTAGAGTGCAGCACTAGGTAATGCAACGTAGCCCATAAAAAATAGCTTATTTCCCTTTATGTTACCAAATAAATTGCTGACCGACGCACGACATATCGATTCATGCCTTGGCAGGCCAGATTTGTCGGAACTTGGCAGACATAAATCCGTCCGAACAATACGAGTTCTGTATGGAATGCATGACTTGAGGCCTACACGGGCCGCGACATTGCAACTATTATCTGTCAGAGGACCAATCGTTCGTCATGATTCAAGCCCCTCTCGTGAGCGAACCAGGGCGGCGCTCTGTTCTGAGATTTGTGCGAAGAGGAGCGACGAACCTCTTCTTTTTATGCAAGCAATTCAATAGCTGACACCACGTAGCATTGACCGGCTCATTTATTTTGCATATATCCTTCCTTACCTGCCTAATTCAGCCTCAATCAAAACAGCTCGCCTAGCAAAGTTATCGCAATTTGGGGGACTATGGATCTACCCCATAATAAACACTGATTTATTCCCAGGGCTCAGAATGACACCCAATATTTCTCGCTGCACGAGCTGTGGCCAATTCAAAGTTTCTTGTGGTTAGGCAATAGTAACTTGTGAAACGAATCGGGTTTTCTAGTCCTGAGGAAAATGGAATTGATCTAGATTTTGAGAAAGAATTCTCTGCAAAGTGAACTTTCTTGGAATGTTCTAATATTACTATCTGTTGCTTAGACTATGTGCGAGAGCCCAGTACTGTGGTAAACATCTTAGCTGCCGTACTAATGCAGTGGGCTTAAAACAATTTGATATATTTATTCAAGTATTATCATTATACGATTAAAAAGAATTGCCATAGAAAGAAATCCTCAATTTAATCAAGCTATTATAAGATGACAATAAGAAACAAGACAAGGGATTATTCAAAACGCGTATCGGATTGGGTGCTTGTAAAATGTTGTCGATGGGAGCTTTACGGATACCTAGCAATTTTGACAGGGTTTCTTTTCATATGGACGCTCGTTGAGCGTTCGAGATTTCGTGCTCAGCTCAAGAGGTTGACGTCATTTGTCATTTCACACATTTGGTAAAATGTACACGAGCCAGTAGGTTATATTGTGCGTGTTTTCTTTTTTTTTTCGCTGGAAGAGTCAAAAAGTAAAACATTCTTGAAAGTCGAATATACATATTCCAAACAGTCAAAATAACCATAAACTAGCTATTACTTAGCAGCAGATTTAAATTTAAAAGTAGACGCTATGAATTGTCTTTTCTTCTAGCTAGAGACATAAGCTGAGAGGGAGAGAGCTTATTTATAGAAAGACTCTAGGCGATCTAGTATACTTGTTTACTTTGTCACAAGTGCTAACATTTGAAACTGCTGCAAGAACTTGCCAACTTTATTGTAACGCTTCAGGGAAAGCCCGTCCAAAGCAGAATGGCATTCTGTAACACAAAGTAGACGTGATCCGAAATCTTATATTCGCGCATTGCAGCTTTTACTAGCGCTGCAGAAAAGACTACTTCCCCAATTGAGTAGTTCGAACAAGCTGCTTTTTGACTTTTCTATTCCTGGAAGACAAAATTCTCTCTTAAACGATAGACTTCACAAGGATGATCAATTAAAATATAAGAAAATTAAGGAGAATGGTTACGAGAGGATTCTTGGAAAAGGGGGTTTGTTCTCCCATTTGCAACGCTACCCTTCTAAATTCGTTTCTAACGGAATTCGCCATTTAGGGTATAGCGTTATGCCTTAGATGGGTTGTGGCACAAACACCGCCACGCAGACTACGGTGGCCCATTATTCGTCGCCTCGTGATCATGTGGTGCTGGTCTTGGCTGACACATAAGCGTCATCACGTTCATCTGCCTTACCTTTACTTCAACCTCTACGATAAGGCCAAAGACACTCTTCAACCGTCTTCTTCTCTATACTACACGAAAAGTATCAAAACACAACACTGAATTCCCATCATGATGTTTTTCAAGTCAACCTTAGTTCTTTCGGCAGTGCTAGTACTGGCATCAGGGATGAATCTTGACCGCAATGGTAGGAGCTGTTTGACATTTGGCTGAGGTCAACAACTGATGCACAATAAATAGTTCCAGCTCATGACGAGATGTCTGTTCTGACCGAGACTTATGCAGAGAAGGGTAGTGCTCAAGGTATGCGAGCTCTCTTATAGTGGAGCTTGTCAAACTGTTCTAATTACCGCACAGTTCCATCTTTCTCGGTCACCAAATCCGATTGCGATAAGGAAGACGAGGAAGACTGCAAAGAATTTTGCGGTCTGTCAGAGCAGACGGCAACCTGTACTGCCAGTGGGAACAAAATCACTTGCTCATGCAAGGGTGGAAAGAGCGATTCGAACTGTGAGGAGAGGTGTTTGTTATGTATGTCACGTGCACCCTCGCTCAACCCGACTGAATACCCTCTAACATAAATTGCGTCACAGGTATGCCTGATAAGTCAGCCTTGGAGGAGGGGAAGCGTCTTTTCAAGCTTGGAGGCTCAAGTTTAGAAGAGCTATGAGCCGGCAGTGGTGATTTACGCAAATTCCTCCACTGATCTCTTTTTACAAACCGTGATGAATTTATGGGGGCACCAAACTCCCAGTGAAGATGAATATAGAATAGTTAAATTTGTATCTTCTAAATATTTGAGTGCAACTGTAACTGTTAGTTTATGAATTCAAGCAAAGTCCCAATGAAGAGAGAGCTCTGACCTTTAAATCGTAGCTGAAGTTGATAGAGGGCACCCACCATTCACCTTTGGAAGCGATATTTGCTTCTGGGTGCTCGTTGGCTATTTTGTCCACAATTTCTGCGGTTTGAATTTTGCGATCTTCTCTCTTATCAGCCAGAATGTCTATTAGGTCTTTGTTTTCTACCATGGTCGGCATTTCAAATGCGAAGCTTCAATATTGTTAGAGAATATTGAGCCAGCAAGTTTGAAGTATGAACTGAGAGTTATAATCAAAAGCTTCAGATGTGGGGAGTGTGCGAAAAGTAGTTTGTGTTCGTACGCACGTGATGATTTCATCTCTGAATGATTGTGCAGGCAGCACTGCCAGGGTTCTGAGATCGTGCATTGGAATGCTACTTTCCGTCTACACACCCTTTTTTATCTAGACCCAACTATGTATACAGAGAGATATAACAGAAAAGTATTCAAACTATAATATAGTATATTACAGATGTCATGAACTTAGTACATTTGTAGTTGAGATATGTATGTCTTTCAGCATTGGCTGCCTAACGTTAGTCTCTTGGATAGTTTCGTTATTCTGATTTGAATCTAAGATATCAATTCATTCGGGTTTACGATTTGACTTCCCCCTCTGATCAGCGAAGGTTCATAACACCGCTTGGGTCGATTAGGTGCAAGGAAATTACAAGACATCCTCTCAATAAGAATCTTATTTTTTCCATTGTAACTAGCAGAAGGGATTTGAATACCTTAGCTTCAGTCAACCCAGTTTGCGAAAGTTATCGTAGTTACGAAAGAAAAGATATTGCAGATTGACCTTACGTTACTGACGAGGGAATCTATTTACAAGGTAAGGACATTTCTATCAAGTTATTACATCCCATAAATAAACATTAGATTTATAGTTAAAAAAAGGTCTAATCCCTCTGTAAAGTCAACTATTTTAATGCTATCCGCCTATTGGAATTAACACTATTTCATCTGCCCTTCGGCAGAAAAGAATCCGAGGCACAAATGTAGCTGGAGCTAAAATTAGCGAGCATACGAGAAAGCCTATCTCAAACCGGACTTTTTGGTGGTCTCTCCACAATCGAAGAATCTCACACAACTTGTCACTACGGGGAATGTTTATGGACATCAAGATTTGGGCATGTAACAAGTAGGTCGAAAAACTAATCCTGGCCAAATGCTGTGGAAAGCGATCCATGAAATTCTTTTGTTGAAACATCTTGCGTGAAGTGACGTTGAACATAATAAGGAGATAGCCAAGGCTTACGAGAAAATGATCAGATGGAAGAACCAAGCTGGGGTTCACAAAACGATAAGGATGGAGCTAGGCGAGCTTGCCTAGCATGACTGAGATAAGGAAAAATATCTAAAAGAGGGCTGTCAAAGCATTGTTAAAAGAAATAATAGCTTGATAATGTGTTGACCAATTCTTCTAACTAATGGGGATCTGTCTAACTATATATATACACGATAGAAAATGCGAGGACCGTGCAGGGCAGAGGTTTGAACCTCCACTATTTCGACAAGCATTTCTCCAGCGAAAGAAAAGACGCAACAGCGATGAGCTCAATGTCTCTTCTTACTCACTTGGGTAAGATCATACACTCCTTATCGCAAATACGCCGCGAGCACTTCGAATCAGTATTGTTTCCGCGACGTTAGTCCCGCTTAGACATGTAGCTATCAGCCATCTTCCTATGTGATGACACTAGCGTACGAATAATGACATGATGACGAGTCTCGTCGAACGCCGTGGCCAGGCGAGACTGAGGACTATGATGAAGATGGTCATTGACCTAACTTGTTCTGTTGTAATAGTTTCTAAAATATGCTCTGCATTATATCGTGATGTGAGTCCGCCTGTATGTGTATTTCAACGTAGATCTACAGCCTGAAACTTGCTACCTGCTAGATTTACTTATTTAGGACCTATATACGGTCGAAAATATATACTTTTTGTAAGAAAAAAATGTAATTAACAAAGTATTAGAGATATTAATTTAGATATAGGACTTAGATAGAAATTTTACAGTTATTTAGTATAAAAGACATCTTATACGTCTTAATAATCCGGACTTTATGTAGGGTCCGGGGGACCCACCAACATTCAGGGGTCAAACAAGGTCCTGTATGACATCTCGATATTGATAACTTGCGAGCTTCCGCACATTTCAATGATACCCTGCTTCTAATAAAGCTTTAAATTATACTGGACTAGTATATATTATTGATCCAAGGGTATAAAAGTAAGAAATTGCTGAATGCTCCTAATGTAGACTCTTCCCGTCAGAGCCCACTCGGCCACCTTTAACCCACCCTTAATTGTCAAGCATTTCATTCCAAAATTACCGGCGTGTCTGTCTTAAGGTAGAAATTCTATGTTTAGTCCGGGTTCTGACAGAATCCAGACCAATAATCGTCCAACCATCCTTCTACTTTGTCAACCTTGTCCTACAAACCTGTTTAGTATTTTGAACATAATATAGAATAGACTGAGCAATCAGAATTAGGTGAGAGTAACATTATAGATTCCTAACGCAAGAAACCGAGCAACTGCCTAACCGATATTTTAGTCCTGATTTGATGGATAAGAATGAGTAGACATATAGATAGATGTGTGTTTTAGTATAATTATTTTAACCTAAAAGAGATAACTGAATTTCAGAATTGTTAAAACGACTTGGAGCGGCAGTACTATTGCCATTTATGTTAATGCAAATGCAGATTAGTAAAAGATTCGGGACGGAGATAATTTTGCCAATAATATTAATAATCAGCAAGAGCGATGGCGTTGTAGATGAACAGTCTCAGTTACCGCCCTCTGATAATCTGATAAATCATAATAGCTTCTACTGGCATAATGCACAGCATGGAACTATGCTAAAGAGTGGCTGGTTATATATGTCAGCGAGATTAAAAGATCGGCAATTGCTGATTGCAGGTCTTGATTTGTCACTGCGGAGAAAGTCTTGCCCCATTGCATTTCTTGTAGCTCTTAAAAGCCCTTGAGGTTATCGATGTCCCCAATGTTGCTAAAATGTATACTTATTCTCAGGCACGCATCTTTTTATCCTCCGTGCAACTTTAACAGAGATACACAAGATGACTAGACTAAATGGAAAAACCGCCTTGATCACCGGCGGCGCTACCGGTATCGGCTGCGCCGCAGCAAAACGCTTCATTGAGGAGGGAGCCTTCGTCTTTATCTTCGGCCGCCAACAGGAAGCGCTGGACGCCGCTCTAGCTAAACTCGGCTCCAATGCCCGCGCGGTGAAGGGCTCGGTCTCCGATCTGGCTGACCTCGACCGACTCTATGCGGCAGTAAAGGCTGAGCGCGGAACGCTAGACATTGTTTTTGCCAATGCCGGAACAGGGAGCCAACTTCCACTCGGCGAGATTACCATTGAGCACTGTGACAAAATCCTCGACACTAATATAAAGGGCTCTATCTTTGCAGTCCAGAAAGCACTGCCACTAATGGGCAAGGGAGGTTCGATCATCCTGACTGGATCGAGCGCTGGTACTACGGGCTCCCCGGCATTTAGCGTTTACAGCGCGAGCAAGGCCGCAGTGCGCAATCTCGCGCGGACCTGGGCGGAAGACTTGAAAGGCACCGGCATCAGAGTAAACGTGCTTTCACCCGGGCCGACGGCGACGGAACTTGCGAAGGCAGCGCTAGGCGAGGAGGGCATGAAGCTCTTTGCTTCGCTTAATCCGCTCGAGCGCATGGCTGAACCGGCGGAAATTGGAGCTGTGGCAGCTTTTCTCGCGTCGCAGGACAGCAGCTTTATGACCGCCAGCGAGATCGCCGTCGACGGCGGCCTAGCGCAAATCTGACGCGCTAGGTGGGATTTTTAGCAGTCCTGGATTGGTGCCATTTGCCAGAAAACCTCGTCTCTAATGTATTATAAAAATGTTGGACGTCTATTTAATAAAAGAGGGCGAAGTAAGACAAAATTTAAAACTTAAGGCGATATCTTCTATACATACATTCGAGGTTAGAGTAGTTTCAAACTCTCTGCAAAATATGCTCGAGCTAATACCCAAGACTTTCCCTTAGTTGCCCAGGTGATAAAATGTACAGTAACCTATCTTGGTTTGAAAAGCAATTACCCGCACCTTTGTGTTATAGAAACAATAGAAGTGATGCTGAACACGTAATATTAACATTATTAGACTAGAAGATATTAGCCTCGAATTTGCTATCGCAATTACAAAATCTACACTCACAGCGCAACATTCAGCAAAACGCAATTGTAAATTCAAAATAAAGTAATAGCGGCTAGCATACAAAAGTAAATCGAATGCTCATTTGGCTTGAGCTTCTCTACCTGAGTAAGCTCAAGTATATCTACCATTAACCGTACCAGAGACTCTGCAAACCCTGGAGTTATGTGTACTGTGCTACATTTAATATTTAAAACAGTATCATATGTTTACTTATCTCTTTGATGTCTCATCTTCTTGGCTAAGTGCCGGTTTGAATAACATGGTTATATATTCCCTTGCAGTCACTTTATAAATTTATCTTCTATGGCATGCATAAGATAGTATGTGTCAGAAGCAGGGTTACCAAACCGCAATCTAATTATCATCCTTAACATCTAGCAAACTTCTTCGAATCCTCTTATTGTATACTCATCTATATGAGACTAAGTGGGAAACTTTTATAAAGAGTATTTGAATTTAGCTAAGAATATGAGACATGGTCAAACAGCATATAGAAAAGCATTGAGAAAATTCCACCTCGGTCCAAAATCCTTTTGTTGCAGGGTGTGAACTGCAGACCCATAATCAAATAATTAAATGTGTCTGCACCGAAACATTGTTTATGATGAAACTCATACATCATTCCAAAACTATCCAAAAATCAATAACAGCAGATTACCGACAGCAGTTCCGAGAGCACTTGTGACTGATCCTAGTCCCGTGAGAGTAAGTCCAATACTAGTAATAGACGTTTGGACTGCGGCGGCAAATGCACCAAGGGGAGTTACGAATGGGGCAAGGCCAGCTTCAAGCGCAGCTAGCTCGGCACTAAGAGCAGTCACAGCAGCTTTTTCAAACATATTAGCATATGTGCTAAAATCTGTGTCAACGTAGGATTAAAACGTACCAGGAGCTAGACCATCTAGGGCAAGCTGTACTCCAACTCTAATGTCGTCTACAGCATCTGCCACCAAACCCACGTTGGTTGCCAAAGTATCCACAGCAGCTTGTGAAAGACCCCAGGCTGCGAAAAGAACTCCACCGACTGCGTTAGTGGTAACAGCAGCAATTCCATTTGCGGAAGTTTCCAATATATCTGTGATATCATTGAGGTTCTCAGCAATAATGCCTACTACTGCTAACGACTCTTCAAGATTTCCATTGATACCATTAACAGCGTTTACTAGGTAGCATTAGCAGTTTACATCTATGGGCATATTTCCTCTAAAATCTCGTAATTCCCAGTGAAACTTACCAATGTTAGCAGTACTACCGGTAACTACATTTTGGACATTGGTAACGACCGAAGCGATCGTGCCGACAACACTTGAGTCTCTCTTCTCCGTCAACCCAAGAGGTGAAGCAACGATGGCTCCCACTAAGGTGAAAGTTGAAATCAAAGAGAATTTCATTTTGCTGTCTGATGTAGGCTTTGGGTTTGCAGTTGGAGGTTATTGGAAGTAATAGTCAAAAGAGAACTGCTGAAAAATAAATCTCACCGAGGAGGGAGCCGTATTTATAGACTTCGGCTCGTGTAACTGTACTATACACGATTGAGATCGGGTTACTTTGCAGTAACTTCAAAGTTGTAGATGGTGACATTTCTCACACCGCCGCTGCTCGGACATTGTGTGACTATGAAATATGGTTCACTAAAGGTTGAGAATAGGGCGCTATAGGAAAGTCCAGTTGATTTGAATAAAGACATGAGTGGACCACACTTTTGAGTTCTGCAGTAGTTAACGGTTACTCAAATACGCACAAGACTAGAATAATAGAAGTAAGTGCCACACATGATATCCGACATCTGATATACAAATGCGATTTAAGACATGACAACTCATCTTTTATATAGCACTAATAGAATGGCATTTCGCTTGTGTGGAAGGTTAGATAGCAGAAGTAAAAAGTTAGAAGATATGTTGTCTACTAACTCCTCAGCCGCTACAAGAAATACGCTGGTCCACATATCAAAAATAGTTTTAATAAACATAGAAGTTCAATATCTACGTATTATAAATAGCTGTTCTTTGGCGAAATAAACTATTATAAATAAAGTCTGATAATAGTTATATTATAATCTGGATATATATATATATGTTAGTATTTTTAGAGTAGTCCTTTCAATGATATGTTAAATTAAAATATACAATACTATTTTTTATTGAATAGTATAGTATAATGAGACAAGCGGCTTTGCTAGGCGGCTTGTTTATTTTTACACGGAATAGTATATCCCTAATATTAGCTGAGAGGATAGGATTGGGTGAAATACCTGACTATTTTACTTTTCACGTGTTTGAATCAATACACTTGATACTTAGGTTAAGCCTTAGACTAGAGACTTGCAAACCCAGTACTATTTCTAATAAAATATAAAATTGACAGCGGTATGGGTCTCCCAACAGAGTAGTGGCAAAGTTTCTATGTAGCACAAACCCCTCTACCTGTCCCTTGTCATTTTTGGATACTTTTCCTGCAAGTTTTAGTTGCTACTTTGACGTGCATTTAAAAAGAAAACTCTTGCATAATACAAAAATAATACGTAACGTGCCTTCTGCCAGTCTTACGTGTTGTATTATTACTATTAATTAGTATTGCCAGGAATTTGACCCTCTTGTCTCTATATACTAGTAATATTCCGAATTCTAAAACTGATTTGCTAGTACGTAATAATATTTAATTCAAAGATAAAGATTAGGGTTTATAGCCTTCTTTTCTACTGTCAATTGTAAAGTATAGAAAGCTTTTTGGACTATTCAAGTTTAATTTTAAAGAGGCGTTTCGGTGCATTACGCCTGCAAGTATAATTTAGGTGAAAAGATATTTGCGCCAATATTTGCGTGGGGGGACCTAATTATGAGTATGAACTAGGTATCTAAGGATACAGGAGAGCAATTAGCCATTCTAAGGTATGCTTAGTACCATAGGGAAAAACAAATCTCTGTATAATTCGGCTTGTTGACATTTTACCTCTAAATAATAAATGACGAGTCACTTAATTTCACACGCCATCCCGTTTCGAATTTATAATGCAGGCTTCTCCGAAAGGGTGGTGAGACAACAGCTGCCCGACTTGAACTCTAACTCTAATCATAATCACCTCATCCTTATTTAGAATATAGAGCTACTATTAGGTTTTTTGTCTTATGCTCCGGAGGTCCCGTTCTTGGTTGAACTTTTCGGGAGTCGTCAGAAAATTCTATTGCCTATGCTCTACATAATCTCCTTGTGTATGTGCTAATTAAAGACATGTGAGTAGATTTTACTATAGTCCATATAGAATGTGGTGGCAATTGGAGAAATCCTAACTCATTAACGGGAGCGCCGCAGCTCTAGAGCTCCAGAGCCACAATGTTTTATAAACTCTACCTTTAGTTGGTACTTTCAGCTAAAGAAGTACGGATAGTCAAACCAGAGCCATCGAACTTTTACTATATAACAGCGCGTTTAAAAAAAAGAAAATTGAAGTACGGAGAAAAGTTTGGAAGGTGCTTCGGTCACCATTACTTATGACCATTCTGGGGCCTCAAAATCATGATCAAATTTATTCCATTTGTCCATTTTGTAACCTAAAATTAAACAGACACAGGTCTAACTGTCCGCGCTGACTTTCTATCTTCATTTTTGACAGACTTGACGTGTCAACCTCTCATTCTGACCCTCTCTGCACAAGTATGCTAGCGAAGCCATGTTTCTCTCAAAGATATTTCACGTGCCCTAGAACTATGCGAACATCGTTTTTTTATAAACGGCTGGTTTCCTGGCATTTCTTCGACAACCAATAGACCGCTTTTAGCCCCCAATTGTATATATTTTTGATTATAACAAGCTACTTAGAAGAACTAACGTTTTCAGCTACTTAAAGCGTAGATTACACTTCTTTATCCAAACTCTATACTGCATTTCTCGTGCCATCTTAAAGCTGCTCGTCAGTCGTATTAAGAACCTCTTCTAAAGTAGCCAAAAGCTCACCTTCTCAAAGCGCTATTAAAAACTTAGATTGAATGTCTAGAATTTCAGCCTATGAATCCACTAACTTGGCGTTGCTTTTACAATGAGTAATCTATCATATATTCTTCCAGCACTCCAGAATTCACAGTTGTAGTCTAAATAGATCCTTCTAAGATGTTAAGACAAACCACGAGACACCGCTAATAGGACATAAAGAGTGACGTGCTTAATATTTCATCTCTAACCATTTTATGTTACAAGGCAGCTCGAAAGCGCACCTATACGTTGTTGACAGGAGCTAGTGGCGAAGGAAAGTTTTACCGCTAGGCTAAACGGGCCAAAAAGGCGTAATAGCTCGATTCGTAAATCGAATGTTTTTCTGCTATCATTACTAGACGATAAACCAGTATGGCATGTAAACAGTCATATGACCTTGCATCAGATGTCCCTTGACAGATCTTGTCAAGTAGGTGGAGTGTGACTATAAAATAAAAAATATTTCATTTCATACCTTTCAATTGGATGGTTGACCGCTCAAGTGGTTAAGCGTGGTAAATAAGCTCAAACGGAAGCTTGCACAATTGCTCTCATACAGTGATTGAAGAACGGACTTGTGTTGGCTGCTTCCTCCGTGGCCTATGGTCTTAGAAAGAAATCACTTGTAGAACAAGCACTTTCGAACAACTTTGGTTAGTTCCTCTATACCTTAATTGTGCTTAAATTTATTCGCATATGATAATGTTGTTTTAAAGGGCTTCAAGCGCAACTTGAGCTGTCTTTTGGTGCAGTTTTTCCTAAGCTTTACCCAAGAGCAGGAAATTCGGAGCAGCGGAAAATTTCTCCGCCTTCACAGAACATCATTGTACTTTGGCGTACAGAACAGACTCGAAGTAAATAAATGATAAATGTCAAGTTGCTAGAGAATAAATCTCTTAAAAATTAATTTCACAAACTTGGAAGTCAGAAACTTGATTGGAATATTAGTAATACTGGTAATATAACTCACTGCTTTCTTGATGATTTATTACATGACTGGAATCTCGACACCTTTCACCCATCTAGTTCATGTGATCTCGTACCGCCTTTGCTCAGGCTGGCTCAAGCCTGGCTCAGCTTCGGCTCATGTCTGCTCAGGTCTACTCACTTATCTCACCAGACATCTTCAACTTTTGACGAGGGGCCCAAAAAGGCTTCTTTTCCCAGCCAGGATCCCCTATCGGTTCCCACTGCACTTTCACAACCTTTGCCAGCCAGAACTCATACCTAGACGGTCATTACTGTCTGCCCGTCTTTATACAAAATGTGTACACGCAGAGACATTTTCTTGTGTCTTACTTCAGGATGTTTGTTCCTCCAGAAACAAAGCACCCAACACAGGCACTGATTTATTGATCCAGAACCCATGAAACAAGTATCGCGTGGAAACGTTCAACGTATACGTTCCAATTCTAATATTGGCGTACGTTATCAGGTGCAGTTCCAGCCGTTCAAGGGATCCCTAGCATGCGGGGATATGCGGTCAAAAGAAGCATATCGCACGAAATTACAGGATTTGGGAGTGGGATCGGAGAGTAGTTGTACATAATGTCGCACTTCTCATGTTTTCTTCCGTGTCGAGATGTCCCTGGACGTGGACGGTGTGCAACTTTCTACGAATTTGCAGGCAATAAAACATGCTGATAATATTGAAGGTAAATTGCTCGATCATACCATTGAGTGACTTGAGTTTGCAGTCATCGTAGACGAAATAACTTGGATCGTTGTGCCTACTCTGCCGCATCCCTGTCAACCGCAATGCAACTTTGTGCCAGTACCCCTTTTTTTGGCCAGCTTAACAGAGAGACCAAGTGATGCCCAAGACCACGATGACACTTCTTTGAGCTTGCCGGTACATAGTGCAGCGGTGTGATATTATTCCTACAGTAGGCCATGGCGAATATCGCGAAGCCATAGATTGGTTATGTGTAACCTCGTTTTGCGTGTCGTTCTTCGGGCTTAGAAGACGCTTTGAATTTGCGGGAAGGAGTCCAATTTCTTCCGTTATATCTGCACGGGCTTGGTGAGATGTCGACTGAACTAAACCTTAAGGGCGGAGCACTGAAAGCTTAGTATATCGTTGTTTAAGAAGTGGAATGGATTCTTGAGTCGCAAATTCGCTTCTAGATTCGACCTAGCCCAAGTGTAAGTAAGCTAGGGCTAGTTGTATGATCAGGAGTGCTTGTTGACAAATGAAAAATAGCCCATACGGCGGGCACCAGAGTAGCCACTTAGTAACTATTCTTGGAGGATCCAGCCCCGGCGGAACAAATGCTTTACCAAACTTGGCCTATGTATTCGTCAAAAACTGAGATTCGCCGTTGGAAATAATAGGAAGTTCCAGTCATTCTATTCGGACTATCTCGATCTGGCAAGCTGGCAAGCTTCGCACACCAGGTTACTGCGTCTTCCCCGTAAGGCTAAAGTACCCCACTTGTCATGTCTGATGCTATTCCTGCTAAAGCTCAGATCGAAAATTAGCAGTATTGCATCATTTTAGGTCATTCGCGCCACGAGTCAGTAAGATTGTCCTCTTGTTAGATGATACAACAGATGAATTTGATGCCCAGTTTCTCTGCAATAACGAAGAAATTTCGGAAAAGCTTTGACTGCCGTCCGAAGTTCCCACAAGCAATATTGCGAATAGCTGTGATAGATTTACTAGTAAATTCGTCCAGCGATGAGTAAGTATAACATAACGTGTGCGTCATACAGTCTGCCTTGTGGCGGAGGTTAAGTCGCTGCTAATAATCGTCTTGACTAATCTCAATTACTCGGGTAGGAAGTAGAGCGTGATAAGGATCGGTATGGACTGAGCTGAATAATGTTGCATTAAATTTTGCATGAGATGCGCATACTTCAAGCTAACTTTGTGCAGTCTCGTAACATGAAGTCTAGGATGAATCACCGCCGATATAACGCCCAAGCACATCTCCGTTCAAAGCTGCTGACCTTACTGAAACTATTTTCATCAGCTCAGTATCATCTATACGTGGTTTTTGTCATGATAATATGCCTACAAGAGCCTACAGCGATCAAAATCTCGTGATTGGACGTATTCCTATTCCGCTGACGCTCTCCTAGCTCGACGAGGAAGCAATTAGCATGCAAATCCTGTGAAGGCGCAGTCCGTGTGTCATATCTGCGACTTTCCGATATTGTCATATATAATATAATTTGAGTGGGTAACTATGTTTAGAATTATATGTATAATCTGTTGTCGACTCGCTCTGAGTACGCAGAGCCACTACTTTCGTATCACAAAGATTGTCAAGTGTATGTGTCCACAGAGTAATCCGTGATGGTGTATTGACTACATACAGAGTGTCGATGATATCTCTGGAATGGGATCCATGTTGGATATATGACACGACCAACCGTGAATACGCATAGTGAGATTATAC